>ENA-OZFZ01000711-OZFZ01000711.1-human-gut-metagenome-genome-assembly--contig:-NODE-711-length-15657-cov-10.321177_pt1 | contig 15657 bp, 10 predicted proteins | sample MGYA00244621_ERZ653640 | MGnify/ENA primary metagenome ERZ653640 (study PRJEB26926, sample SAMN06165019) | human gut metagenome | biome: ENVO:00009003; feature: ENVO:2100002; material: ENVO:00002003... | reverse complement strand
GCAGCAGCATACGCCAGTATGCCGGCGTCCTCTTCCTTGTCATCATCCGGTTTTCCCTCGCCGAAAAGTCCTGCGGAGTTTTTGCGCGGGAGAAATGGCGCCAGAGGAAGCGCGGAGCGGTAGGCAGGCTGGCGCCTGTCAACGCGACGCGCAATGTCGGGCGGTATTTATGCCCGCAAAAACCGTATGTGCTCTTGTTAAGCGAAGGTAAGTACTCCATATACAAAGCGCAGAAGAACCTCCTTGGAGATAAGTATGCTGCATCCAGCATATATAGCCGCTGTGTGGAAGCAGAGGCATATGCCAAGGGTGGAAACCCAGTGTATAAATACTTCCTCAAGGGCTAAAAGCAACTATACCCCCTCCGTAACTGGAGGGGGTATTTTACTGTGTAGTTTCTGTGTAGTCTATATGCAAAAAGACCGCAAGAAACAGCAATATTTGCAAAGACTAAAAATGCTGAAAACCCGCATAAACAAAGGAAAAACCCGCATTTCTGCGGGTTTTCTTTTGTCATGCTGTACCACTGTAGATTTTTGCCTTCATGCCAAAAATCAATTTACCCGTGTACACGACATTAAAAAATCAGCGGAGAGGGCTTTACTAAAGTTTCAAGTTGAATGAAAAGTGATTCAATATATGGAAATAGTTTTTCATTATCAAATCTTCGTAACTCTTCTATTGCATCGATGAGGTTAATTGTTGCTTGAACATCCCTAATGTCGCTTGGGCATTTCTTATCATTGACCTGCAGAGAAAATATCTTATGTGGTTCACGCTCTTGAATTTCTTTATAGCACAATGAACCCTTATGCTTTAAATAATTATACTTCCAGCGAACCGGCGTGTCAGCAAAGTCTTTCCAGAACGCGATTACAAAATCCAATGTATCACTAAATTGGGGGCACATTTTTCTCAAATATTCAAAGGGGTTTCCATCTGCACCGGGATGCTGTACATAGCCTTCAGCTTTTCTTAACGCATTGTACGCTTCTTCTATAGGGGTCAAGCCTTCAACTTCTACTGGCTTCCCATCAACATAGATGAAATATTCTGCTGATATGTAACAAGCTATCCAAGACAAATCAACGACTGCATTGTAAAAAAGCAGAGCTGCCTCATACCACTGAGCTTTGAGCACATTTTGAAAGTAGATATTGCCATTCTCATCTTCTAATTTGTGAAAATAGTGATCCCAATCGTCAGTTTCCAGTTCATACATAAACCTCCTCGCTGCTTGGTATTTATCAAGGGTTTCCTTTTGCTTCGCGCGAAAGAATATATCCTTATCGCTCGGCATTTTTAGGCCAATCAGGTTAAAGGTTTTGCTTCCAGATGGCATAAGATCAAATACTTCACGGTCAAATTCCATAATGAGGCCTCCCAATGTGTTGCAGAGTAGAGATTCCTATGTATGTTGCGGATGATAAACTTAGTTTTAATATATGCCTGTGGCTTATTTGCTTTCCTTATTCGGCAGTTCACCATACGTCCTAAATTCGTCAATACGATGATCTCCTACAAGGGACTGCATCATCTGCTTTGCACTGGCATTCAGCCGGAGCAGTCTCTCACTCTGGGGGACTCCTTGGCGAATCAACTCCGCATTGATGCTTTCGAGATTAGCAAGAACGATCAACTGCTGGAGGCTTGCTTCATCTCGAATATTTCCTTTGGAATCCTGATGTGTCTGACGCCATTCCTTTGACGTGATACCGAACAACGCAACATTCAGCACATCTGCTTCATTGGCGTAGGTAAAGCTCTGACGCTGTGGGGTCACATCCGGCGGGATCAACACATCCTTGATGGCATCCGTATGGATACGGTAGTTGATTTTCGCCAGTGTCCGGTTTAAATTCCACCCCAGCGCAAGACGGCTGTTTTCATCGTTTTTCAGACGTTGATAGTCTTTGATGATATACAGCTTGAATTCTGCGGAGATCCAAGAGGCAAATTCAAACGCAATATCTTTCTGGGCAAATGTTCCGCCATAGCGCCCAGCCTTAGAGATGATGCCGACCGCTCCGGTGCCGTCGATCCACTTCTTCGGGGACATGGTGAAGGCATTTGATCCAGCCTGTGTTCTAAACCCGTCGAATTCGACGGGTTTAAATTCTGGGTTGTTGAGCTGTTCCCACAGCCCAAGAAATTCAATCGTGTCACGGTTACGCATCCAGTTTTTGATTACATCATCTGGTGCATCGCTCTTATAGCGCGCAATATCCGTCAGGGAAATGTAGTCATCGCTGTTACCATTGGAAAGCACGGCGATATTTGTGCCTTTGGCGTGAATGCTGTCTCTGAATTTTCTTGATGTAGGCATTCATTATACCTCTTTTCTAATGATTGAATCCAGCAACCCCTGACATCCCTCCAGCACATCTTGCCAGGTTGCCTCGAAATCGCCCGTGTACCACGGGTCGGCAACATCGCGGGGGCGGTCGGTGTAGTCCATCAGGAGGTGCAGCTTGCCGGCAAAGTCGCCGCCGCAGATGCGGTGCATATTCCGCAGGTTCGCGCCGTCCATGCCGATCAGCAGGTCGTACTTGTCGTAGTCCTGGTTGGTGAGCTGCCGCGCCGCATGACCGTCGCAGGAGATCCCATGCTCCGCCAGCTTGCGCCGCGCCGGAGGATAGACCGGGTTGCCGATCTCCTCCCGGCTGGTGGCCGCCGATTCGATATGGAACTGTGAAGCAAGCCCAGCTTTTTTGACCAAGTCCTTCATCACGAACTCGGCCATGGGGCTGCGGCAGATGTTGCCGTGGCAGATAAACAGGATACTCTTCATACCGATTCTTCTCCGAAAACTCATCTTTTTCTACAGTATAGCAGGTATCCACGCTTTCGCCAAGAGCAATTTCCGAATGTTCGGCTCTCTCAATCATCCGCAGCAGCTCCGTTTTGGATAAGCCGCTTTCGGCGGCCTTCCGAATGCACCAGCACCTCTCGTCCATGGTCAATTCCGCCTCCATGATGACCACATTTTGTGTCCAGTTCAGATGCATTGCCGCTGCCAGCAACTCCGGCGTATCTCCGTACATCCGGTAGAAGTCCCGCATCCGGCGCACATTGCGGGGAGAAAAGCCGTCGGCTGCGGGATAGGCCGCTTGCAGGTATTCCGACGCCGCGACAGCGGCGCCTTTTTCGCCCCTGCCGCTGACCACTCTGCCAATCTCGCAGTACAGCTCCATCTGCGGGAGCTGCGCCGCAACAGCGGCGTCCAGCGCGGTGAACAGGGTGGTGTAATCTGTGGGCTTGCGGATATTCATAGCTTCTCCTTTCCGGCGTAGCGCGCCTGATTAATGCTCAAAGCAGAGAAAAGCACGGTGACACCGCCGTGTTTTTCTCTGCTTTGACCTGCTTCAGATGACTCGCACGATCTGCTCCCAGAGCAGAATGTGCTTTTCATCAATGGCCTTGTTGTCGTGATAATGGCCGAACAGCCAGTAGTGGTATTTTGCTCTTTCCCGTACCTCCTGCAAGAAATCCGTGAGCCGGTCTGCCTCGTTGTGGCGGCTGCCCATGAGGACGATGCTGGTGGGGGCGCAGTGGGTGATGATGTAGTCCACCTGCCAGCCGACCGCGTCAAGGCTTCGCCGCGCCTCGGCGTATTCTTCATCGGAGGGCAGCTCCTGCGCCCACCATGAGATATGGTTGATGCGGTACCTCGCTCTTGGCTTGCGCTGGAGCATCGTGAGCCTTCGCTCAAAATCCGGGGCATCCGGCTCCAGAATCCCATCCTCGATGTCGTGGCTTTTTGCGCCGCCCATCGTAAAGAAGAGGTAACCATCCAGCTCAAAGATCTGCCCGCGCATCAGGTGCAGAACATGGGGACGAACGCGATGCACCTTGCCGCCGTGCCACTCCGCCACGGGGTATCGTTCCAGCGCGTCATAGTTTTCGTGGTTGCCGCAGACGAAGGCAAGCGTGAAGGGCAGGCGTTCCAGCCAGTCCAGCGTTTCATCGTCGCGGCTGTCACCAAACCACACACCCCCGAAGTCTCCTGCGATGATGACCGTGTCATCCTTCGTCATGTTAGCCTGTTCGGGAAAGTATTTTGGTTTGAATCGCTCAAAATTTCCGTGGAGGTCACCGGTCACAAATACCATTTTTCCATCTCCTATTTTTAGTTTGATATGCTCTGGCGGATCTCAATGCCGCTCTTGAGCGTCACGCTGATCTCGTTCTTGGACAGCACCTTCACCTGTGCCACCAGCTGCCGGACGGCACTCTCGTCCCATTCCGCGATGTGGGGCACGGCGTTTTCCAGCATCCCCGCGGCATCCCTGATGCGCCGATCCGCTTCGGCGTGTTCCTTATTCTCTGCAAGGATGGAGGCCCGCAGCTCCTTTAGCGCGGTCTGCTCGTCCAGTATCTCCTTGAACTGATCCCCATAGGCGATGGGATCATCCGCCGCCTTTTCCAGCAGCCTTTGGAACTGTGCCTCCAGCTCTGCCAGTCTGCGGTCGATGTCACCAAGGCTCATGCCGCCGCCGGGGAACGGGATGACCTCCGCCTCCAACGCCTCCGTGATTTGGCGGATGCGGCCATCCAAGTCCGGCAGGACGGTATTGAGGGCGGCTATGATCGCCTGCTGGAGCGGCGCCTCGTCCAGCGTGGGCGAGCTGTAGCAGTATTTCTTGCCGTAGTCCAGGCGGCTCACACAGCGCCACACGACGCGCTTTCCATCGGGGCGCGTCCATGTGCAGCGGCGGTACAGCGTTCCGCACTCGCCGCACACCAGACGGTCCGAGAGTGCGTAGCGGCTGGTGTAGGCGGCAAGACCGGTGGAGGCTCTCTTAGAGGGGCTTTTTGCCGCCTTGCGCCGCGCCATCTCCGCCTGCACCGCGTTGTACTTCTCGCGGCTGACGATGCCCTCATGGTGGTTCTCTATGAGGTACATGGGAAGCTGCCCCGTGTTTTTGATGACCTTGCGGTTGATGACATCCTGCTGGAAGGTCTTCTGCATCAGCACATCTCCGCAGTATTTCTCATTCCGCAGGATGCTCTTGATATGAGGCAGCGTCCATTGCGGTGACTTCTCGGAATATATCACGCCCTGCTCATGCAGCTCGTCCCGCAGCATCCGTGTACTGGCCCCGGCGAGGTATCGCTCGTAAATCCAGCGGACGACCTCTGCCTCCTCCGGGATGATCTCCGGCTTATCGTCCGCGCCCCTGCGGTAGCCGTAGAGGTATTTGTACTGGATGGTCGCCTTTCCGCTCTCCATGGCGCGGCGTTTCCCCCATGTGACATTGGCGGAGATGGATTCGCTCTCGGACTGCGCGAAGGCGCCGGAGAGTGTGATGCGCAGCTCACTGTCCTCCTCCAACGAATTGATGTTCTCCTTTTCAAAGATGACGGCGATGCCCAGCTCCTTGAGCGCCCGTGTGTAGTAGAGGCAGTCCACCGTGTTGCGGGCGAAGCGGGAGACTGATTTGGTGAGGACGACGTCTATCTTCCTCTGGCGGCAGTGGCGGATCATGCGCATGAAGTCCTCGCGCTTTTTCACCGAGGTGCCGGTGATGCCCTTGTCGGCGAAGATGCCCGCCATCGTCCACGCGGAATTAGACATGATCTTGTCGGTGTAGTATTCCTTTTGCACCTCGTAGCTGTTTGCCTAATCCTCCTCCTTGGTGGAGACCCGGCAGTAGGCGGCGACCCGGAGCTGTCTTTTCAGCTCCGCCTGCCGGACCGACTCCGGCTTTGCCGGGATCTTAACGACTCTTGGGGCGGTTTCGTTCACAGCTGATCTCTCCTCTCTATGGTCTGTCCGTTCTTCAGCGTCACGGTCACGCATTTGTTCGTCACGCGCACCTTTGACACCGCACTTTGCAGCAGCTCCGCATCCGGCTCCGTCATGGGTTTGCGGCCGGTGAGCAGCCGCCGCAGCCGCACGGTTTCGTATTCCGTGTTCCCGATAGCATCGTACTGCTCTGCCGCCAGTTGAAGGAGCAACGCTCTGGCGTTGTCCTCGTCGATGGGCTGCCGCTCCAGCGCGGAGGTCAGCTCCTCCCGCGTTTTTCCGCAGGCAGCGGCCGCCTGTTGGGAGGTCGCTGGCTGGACACGGTCGGGGCAGCGTATGAGCTCGTTGAGCAGGTCTGTAACTATTCGCTCCGTCTGCTCGGAGGGCGGTGCGCCGCAGAGCCGCCGCAATGCCTTCTGCGCCGGTGTTTTCTGCGGTGGGCAGGCTCTTGCCGTCCTCTTTTCCGCTGCCGCGCGGAGCTGCTCCGGCTCGATGAGTGCCGGATAGCCTTTCTCTCCGATATAGCGGCCGTCCACTAAAATACGGGAGACCATGTTTTTGTTCCATGACCGCCCCTCATAGTAGGGGATATCCTGCCGGCAGAGTGCTTTGGTCAGCTCCCCCAGCGTGGCTCCCGTGCTGTAGCCTTGGAAGATAAACCGCACCAGCTCTGCCTCCTCCGGCTGGATCGTGATCTCGCCCAGCGTCATGCGGTAGCCAAAGGGCTGCTTTCGGTTTCCCATTATCGCACCGTCCTCTCAATGGATTCCCGCAGCTCCAGCCCGTTATGCAGGCGGAAGCGGAGGGTGTCGTTGCTCTCCACGATGATTTCCGCAACGAGCGCGCCGCAGAGCTCTGTGTCGGGGCAGTCGAGGAAGTTCGGCCCATCCTCCAGCAGGGCTATCAGCTCCCGCGTCCGCTGGGCGGTGGCATCCCCCTCGGCAGCCATCAGCTTCTCTTTGTCCAGCTTGGCCTGCCGGAGCTGGCGGGTCAGTTCGTTGCTTTTGGATATAAAAATGTCAGGATCAACGAGGCCGTTTTGCTTGAGGAAGGCCAGCGTTTGATTCTGACTGGAGAGTTCGGATATTTTTTTGTTGAGGGAAACAATGTCCTCGCTCCAGAGCAGCCTGCGATCACGGATCGTCCGGAGGGTTTCGAGCATCCGCTCCAGAATGGGGAGGCTCTGATGCTTGAGCTTATAGAAGAGACGGCAGAAGGCTTCATCCGTCTGCGCTTCCGGCACGGGCTTGATGGTGCAGTCGCCTTTTTCATCGTGTCGGCAGCAACACCAGTACCATCTGCCATTGACTTGCTTTGCCCGGATGCGGGAGCCGCAGGAGCAGCGCATCCGGACGCAGAGCCTTCCATGGGTGACAGTCTGCCCGACGCTGCGTCTTTGCCGCAGTTCTTTTGCGCGGTCGAATAGCTCCTGTGGAATAATGGCATCGTTGCTATCCGCCACATAGTACATTTCGCGTTCCCCGTGGTTGATCTTCTGCCGCTTGGGGAGGGTGGCGGTCGTGTATCTCTTTTGCAGCAGGGCGTTGCCTGCATAACGCTCATTTTGCAGGATGTAATCCACAGCCTTGTATTTCCATATCCGTCCCGATGTATCCTCGGCGTTCAGGATTTCCGCGATCTCCCGCGGATTCCTGCCGGAGAGGTATTCGAGGAAGATACGCCGCACGATCTCGGCCTCCTCCTCGTGGACGGCAAGGCTTTTCCCGTCCAGCCGGAAGCCCCAGGGGGCGCGGCAGGTGTTGAACTCGCCGCTTTCCATCCTGCGCTGATAGCTCCAGCGCATATTGCCGGAGATGGATTCACTCTCCTTTTGGGCGAAGGCGGCATAGATGGCGGTGATGAGCTCGCTGCTCACATTGGCGGTGTCGATGCCCTCGCGCTCGAAGCGGACATTGACGCCCAGCGCCTTCAGCTCCCGCACTGCCTCCAGACAGTCCTTGGTGTTCCGGGCGAAGCGGGAGATGGATTTAACGAGGATCTGGTCGATGAGCCCTCTGCGGCAGTCCGCCATCATTCGCTGGAAGTCCTCACGCTTTGCGGCGGAGGTGCCGGTGATGCCCTCGTCGGCGTAGATATCCACCATGCGCCATTCAGCCTTGCCGGAGATCAGCTCGGCGTAGTAGCGGTTTTGCGCCGCGAAGGAGTTGAGCTGGTCATCGGAGTCCGAGCTGACGCGGGTATAGGCCGCTACCCGCAGCTGCGCATTCCGCGACTTCTCCGCTGCCTCGATCTTGATGACGCGGGGCTGCGCTGCCAACGCCGTTGTGCCGTCTGTCAGATGCTTTTCCGCCATGCCTGCTCACCTCCTTTTTTGCAACACAAACACTACCACAACCTTGGTCATAAAGCTACTGAAAGATGAAGGAAATCAGAGTGAAATCATGATGTCCGCGCCGCTGTCCGCGGCGATCCGTGCCGCCACCCTCCGCAGCTCCTTTTCGCTGAAGCTGCCGCTTTCCCGAAGCTGGCGCAGCAGAAGGATGATGCCGTAATAATTGACGTTCTGATCCATATCGGTACCTCTTTTCTGAATTTTGCCTTGCGGCACAAATATGAGGATCGTCCGGGGCGATAAGGAGGGAGTGAATGCAGGCCGTTCAGAGGATTGAAAGAGAGAAGAGAATGGATGGCGGAAAAGAGAAAGAGGAGGCGGACGATCCCCATACTTCTGCCGCAAAGCAGAAAAGGCCGCTCCGCATCGGGGCGGAACTGCTCCTTGCGGAGCGGCCTTCTTGCTCTTGCGTTGCTGCCTGTATTCGACACTACTTCCCCAGGCAAGGGCGGTGGCTGGAACCGCGCTGGCGCGCGTCACGGGAGTTTCACCCCTCCGAGGTTCTCTCGAAGCTGCGTACAGGAGTATCATTGTAAGCTGACGGGGTCATGGCGAAGCAGCCTGCCAAAGCTGCATTTGACCTGGGTGGGTATCGCTCTGCACCTTCCATTGGCCGTCCTAATATGCGGATCATGCTCCGCACAGGTGGTCCTCGCGCACCCGGTCTGACGCTCGCGCCGTCAGCAAAGGTATTCCAGTCACCGGATATGACCGCCTGGGCGGTGTTTTTCAAGGTTCAGAGGGATCATGAAAAAGATCCCCTCATGTGGTAGGCAGCGAGAACGCGATTTTTTCAATCACTTTTGAAAAATTTTTCGTATTTTTTTAAGACGCCCAAAAATGTTCTGCGGGGAGCACCCCAAAACGGCTGCAATCTCCGTTTGAGAAAACCCATCCACTACAATGAGGGTCAAGAGCTCAAGGTCTGCCTTCCTCAATGCTTGAAGCTGCTTGTAGATCGACGGATCATCGACTTCTTCGATCCAGCTGTACCTTGACGCCGTCGTGTAATCGTCCCAGCGGCTGACCGATTCCAAAAACTTTTTCATCAATGCGGACTTGTCCTCCTGCTCGGCGGAAGGCTCATCAAAGATGCCGATGCCCAAGTTCTGCGTATGTAGGCGATAGATCCTCTCCTGTTTGAATACCTCCCAATCGAAGTCATGCATCTTCTGGATGGCGGCATCGGACATCCCGGCCGCCCTATATTCACGCCGGAGTCTTGCCCACAGCGTTTCAAACTTCTTCTTTTCTGCCGCGTAATTAAAGCCCATATATGGTTCCTCCGTATTCTGAAATTTGGTTGGCTGCAAATCTCAGAAACGGGTGGCGGGCCGCGGCAGCGGGGTCGCGCACAGGGCGCAAAAAAGCCCACAGCGACACCGCTGTGGGCATAAGGATATTCGAGGGTAACGATGGCGGATGGAGGCGGGGTATCCTCAAAAGGACGCAAAAAGTCAGGGCATCCGATGCCCGGCCATAGGTGAATGAAGGAAGGCTGCCATTCGGCAGCGACGACAGTACCGCGGATGTGAGGATACCCCATAAAAACCGCCTGTCCTGGCATTGAGCCAATGTTTTTTCATTGCCGTGCAAGTGAGGCGCCTGCGGATAAGCCGGGAGATCACGGCAGAAAAAAGGAGAGATTGCGATACAGCAATCTCTCCCGCTTTCGACATGATGGTTGTTCCGTTAGCTTGGACAGAGGGTGCGTCAGCTCTTATGACCGCCGTACCGCCTGCAGTCGAACGCCTGCCGGATCTTTTTCAGGGGGGTATCGTATTCCGTTTTGGTCTTTTTAAGGCATCTCCGGTTCTGGAGCAAGGCGCACGGTGAAGTCCTGCGCTATAGCACCCTCCGGCAGCAGCTTCGCCATGAGGACGAGCCGCTGGTTGCCGGTATTGTACTCATCGTACTTCCGGCAGCAGGTGGAAAGGGTCAGCACAGTGTCCTCCTCGCCGAAGGTTACACCGTCAAATTCCAGCCAGTTCTTCTTTGCCACCTGCTCAAAGAAGTTTGTCAGCTCCTCACCTGTGGGGTCGGGAGCGATGTAATCAAAGTCAATATCCGTGATGAAGCAGGCTGTGATCTGGAAGACCATGTCCTCGCCCTTCACCGAGAGGTAAACATACGGGTTCTCCTTCACATAGTCCGCATCCATATACCGATGGAGCTTCGTGAGCTTGGGCCCGTCCGGGTCACAGTTGCTGGCAGAGTGACCGAAGATGACGGTATTCCTGTCCAGCTTGCTCCGGCTGCTCAAACGGTTGTCACAGTGGGCGTAGTAGCAGCCCCATTCGCTGTAGTTCCCGTTCTCGTCCTTTTGCAGGTAGTAAGCGTTGTCCTTCGCCTGCACAATGGGGTCGTCCACCTCGGCACCGGGCATATACAGCCACGCCACGGCGTCGGCGTATTTCTTTCTTGCGTCCTTCAGCTCCTTTTGCCGGTCCACGGTGGGGATGATCTCGCCGGTGGGCTGTGGCTCGGTCACTTCGGGTACGCTGGGATATTCCTCTTTCTGATGGCAAGCGGTGGCACTGATCGCCGTCCCCATCAGCATAATGGCGACGAAGGTGCAAAACAGAAATCGAGTAATCTTTTTCATAGTGTTTTCTCCTGCCGCGTGGGATGGCGGCATGGCTCATGAGTTGTGAATGGCGTACAGAGTTTCCTGTGGCGAAAAGGAAACAGCGCGGAGGCCGGTGTTGTTGACCGTCCGCCGCGCTGTCCTTTGCCTGTTGTGGAATTATGCCAGCGAATGGATGATCTGGCAGTTGCTTGATTTACTCAGCCATGGCCCTCCAGAGGAAGGTCACGATCTGACCGCGGGTACAATCGTTGTCGGAGCCGAACAGTCCGCCGCCGATGCCGGTGGTGATGCCCTTCTTCGCTGCCCACGCCACTGCGTCTGCATAGAAGGCCGTGGTGGAGACATCGCTGAACTCAGCTTTACCGCTGACTGCGGGGCTGCCGGAGGCACGATAGAGGAAGGTCACCGCCTGCGCACGGGTGCAGGTAGAGTTGGGGCTGAACTTGCTCTCGCCTGTGCCGCTGGTGATGCTGTTTTCGACAGCCCAGGCAACAGCCTTGGCATAGAAGGCGTCAGCGGGAACATCCGTGAAGCTGCTCATGCTCTTGGGGGCGGGAGAACCGGCCGCACGCCACAGGAAGGTGACGATCTGCGCGCGGGTGCAGGGATCGTTGGGAGCGAACATATTACTGCTCACGCCATTGGTGATGCCCTTCTCCACTGCCCAATCGATCGCTTCCTCATAGTAGCTGCCTTCCGCTACATCGACGAATACGCCGGTCTGGGGGTTGCCGTTGGACTTCATGAAGATGGCTTCGATGGTGTGATCCTTCGTGACATTCTTGAAGGTGTAGGACTTCACAGCACCCACGCTCTTGCCGTCCACCAGCACCTTGGCTACGGCGTAGCCCTTATCCGGGGTGATGGTGAAGGTCTGGTCTCTGCCGTCACGGACGGAGGTCCATCCGGAGGGAGAGATGGAGCCGTTCGTGCCGGCCGTTGCCTTAATGGTGTAGTAGGTGTAGTACCAACCGCTACCACCGCTGCTGGACTTGTGATACAGCTCAATGGAGCCGGTCAGCGTCGTGTAGTTGGCATCGGCGGGCGTAAAGCGCCACTTGTAGCTCGTGTTGGCCTCCACCTTGGTATCGCCGGGCCGGGCATTGCCCTTATCATCCACCCATTCCAGCGTACCGGTATTGGGCTTCAGAGTGCTGCCGTCCAGCGTTAGCGCCGCGTCCGCCAGAGTTTTGCCGCTGGTGGTGATCTCCGTGTACTTTGGCTCGCCGGTGGGCGTGGCCTTGGTAATGGTGATCTCCACCTCCGCACTGGTGATGGCATTGTAGTTTGCATCCTCTGCCTTGGTGGCCTTTACCTTTACGGTGCCGACCTTGACAGGAGTCAGCTTGCCATCGGCATCGATGGTCGCTTGACCATCGACATCGGTGATTGTGTAGGTCACAGCACCGGTGCCGGAGCCGCCGCTGGTACCAAGCTGCAAGGTCTGACCATAGACCACGGTGGTGCCGCCGGTGAGCTTCAGTGCCTGCTGATCATCCTTTTCTGTCAGGGTGATGGTCAGGGTGATGGTGAAATCCTCGTAGTTGTTGCAGGAGGCTTTCAGGGTGATAGTGACGGTGTCACCGGCCTTGCCGCCGGAAATTGCGTAGGTCAGCTTGCCACTTTCGGCGGAAACATCCTTTTTGATCAGTAGCGTGGACGAGCTTTCGCAGCCGTAGCTCCAAGTCTGTCCATTAGGAAGACCGGACCAGTCCGGCGTGTAGGTATGCTCGGAGGCGTCTGTGTACTTCTGCGTCAGCTCGACCGTTTTGAGGTTATTGCCGTCTGCTTTACCAACGGTTACAGTGATTGCGGCACCGACTACCCCCTTATAGTTTGGGTCATCCGGCTTAAAATTGGTATCATACGTATAGCTGCCGATTTTGTCAAGCACCGTTTGCGGCGTTTGCCAGCTCCATGTGCCGGGTGTAGTGCCTTCGGGGTTTGCCAGCGCAATATCACCAAGCGTTTGACCGTATTTCGCCGTCACGCCAGTGGGCTTTTTATAGGTCGGTGTCGCCTTTGTGATGCTTGCGCCGGTGATGGTCAGCACCTCGGTGGCTGCCAGACGGTAGTTGCCCGTGGTGATGGCGTCGGGCGTGAAGGTGATCGTGTCCGCGTCCTTGACGTCCTTGCTGTTGTACTTGGCGCTGCCGGTGATGGTAAGCGTGTCACTGCCCACCAGCGAGGTGGGCTTCACGAAAACGGTAAGATCGCTGGGTGCGCTGTTGCTGCCGTCGTAGACCTTGGTGATCGGGCCGGAGTAGGTCAGGTCGTCCTTAGTCAGCGTTTTCGGCTTCACTGTCAGGGTATAGAAAATCTTCTTTTCAGCGTAGTCCTTCGTCTCATGCGCCGTGGCTTTGATGGTCGTGGTGCCAGCGGCGTGGATCGTCACCTTGCCGGTGCTGTCCACAGTAGCAACATTCGTATTGGTACTTTCATAGGACACGCTGCTGCCCTCTGCCTCGTCGGTGGCGGCGACGGTGAAGTCAGCGTCACCATAGGTCTTGGTCACCTTGCCGTCCACAACATCCTTAAACGCGAAGCTGTCCTGCGGCAGCTTATCCTCCACGGTGTAGGTGCCAGGCGTGAAGACGATGTTGTAGTTGCTGCCCAGCGTCAGCGTGCCCTTCGTGATGCCATAGGTGCCCGCTTTATCCTTGTCCGCAGTCGTTTCCAGCGCGCCGGTGAAGGTGTCGCCTTCGTAAGGCAATCCCTCGGTGTGCGTATAGGTCAGTTCGACAATGTCCTGCCCCACGCGGGAGGATTTGTTGACCGCGGTGACCTGGATAATCTGCGCGGTGATGTCGAACATCTTAACAACCTGCGTGAAGTCATAATTGCCCTTCGCTGTGATGGTCACGGTGCCCGCGTTATTACCAGCGTTCGTGTTCTCGCCGTAAGTAACGGTGTAGTCCTTATCCTCGATCAGCGTAGTATCCCCGATCTTGACGGTCGCCGTAGGCTCGATCTTATCCTTCTTGTAGACCGTGTCGCCGCTCAGCGTCACGTCCGGCGTAGTTGTGTTCTTCGCGATGGTAAACTTCCAGCCATCCGCCGTCAGACCTTTGGCCGCAGCATAGTTCGTGCTCTCGGCCACGTCGATTTTGACGATGTAGTCGCCTGCGTTCTTAGGCTCGGCTTCCTCACCGTATTTATCGTAGTATTTCACGGTGACATCGTCCATGCTGATTTTAGTGGAAGAAACAGTCACTATCTTGGAATTGCCGTCGTAGTTCAGGTTGCCAGGGGCGGCGAAGACGAAGTCCTTCGCCATTGGAGTAGCTTTGCCGATTTCATATGTCACGCTGGCGGTCACACCGCCCACGGTGATGCTTGCGGCATACTCGCCTACGTCGGTGGGGGCAGAGGAGAGTATTTTTTCACCCTGCTTGTAGGTGATTGCGCTCACATCATCCGCAGCCCATTTAGTTCCCGTCACCGTGGCCGCCTTGGCGCTGCCATCGTAGATCAGCTCACCGCTGGGCGGCGCGATGGTCACGCTGCCGCCGTTTGGATTGCCGCAGAGCCCGTCCGCATTCCTGCATTCGGCGCTGATGGCCGTGCCGTCGCTGCCCAGCGTATAGCTCCAGTCGTGCTCATGGCCCCGCAGCACCACGGTCTTGCCCTCATCGATGCGGCTGACGGCGTACTTGCCGGGGGTCCAGCTGACAAAGCTGCCCGCCTTGATCCAGTCGGCATTTTCCGTGGTAGCGATGGTCACGGGGCTGCCGGCGGCGGGTGTGTCTTTCGTCTGGACAGTGATGCTGCTGGCATCGGCCAGCTCGCCCACCACGGTGATGGTCCTGCCCGTGCCGAGATACACATTCTTGTTGGCATTGACCGTACCGGCCAGGTTCAGCGGGCCGAAGTTGTATACGGCGTACTCGCCGCCGGAGGCGGTGAACGTGCCGTTGACAGTGACCGTACCCTCGCCGGTGTTGTACAGGCCGTAGGTGCGCCTGCCGCTGGTATTTCCGGTGGCGGTCAGCGTACCGGTGACTGTCAGCGTGCCGCCGTTATTAAACAGGCCGCTGGCCAGGGTAGCGGTGCCTTTGCCGGTGGCCGTCAGCGTACCGGTAACTGTCAGCGTACCGAGGTTGCTCAGACCGGTGTTGTCGCCGGTGCTGGTGAGCGTACCGTCGACAGTGATGGTGCCGCTCCGCGAGCCGTTACTTTCCTTCCTGTTGGCCACGCCTATGTTGCCGCCCTCCGCCGTCAGCGTACCGTCCACGGTCAGCGTACCCAGGTTGTTCACACAGTAACGTCCGCTGTCGACGGCATCGCTGGCGGCCTTGACCGTACCGGCGATGTTCACCGTACCGGTGTTGTAGATGGCGCCATAGGCGCCGGAAATGGTGCTGTTATACAGGTTGACGGTATGGCTGGGGTTGCTCGCGACACCCACGCTGGTTCCGGAAAGGGAAATGCTGAAAACATCGGCGATACCGTTTTGAGCCCTGTTGTAAAAGTCCAGACCGTTGGCGCCGGTGGATCTGGTTGCGGAAATGGATCCGCTGGCCTTGCAGTCGGTCAGGACCACATGGACATCCGAGTCGACGCGCACCGTGCTGCCGATGGCACCGTCGCTGACGATCTTATGTCCATTCATGCAGAGGATGGTGTCGTTTTTCGGCCACCAGGCATTGGCCGGCCTCACATCGCCGAGCAGATAGTAGCAGCCCGCCTTCTTGGGCAGGGCATTCGCTGCCGTGAGCTTCGTGTCACTGCCGTACTGTTCCTTCACCTGCTCATCCGTCCACGCCACGAACTCGTGGTCCTTGTGCTCGGTGTGATTACCGATGTCCTTAGCGTACTTCGCCTTGTGGCCGCAGGCGCAGTGCGTATGATTCCGGATTCGGTGAAGGATAACATCATCCGTGTTGTTATAGGACAGGTCATAGGTGCCATCATCGTCGGGGAAGAAGCAGTTCAGGGCTGCCGCACCGCCCTTGACCACAATGA
>ENA-OZFZ01000709-OZFZ01000709.1-human-gut-metagenome-genome-assembly--contig:-NODE-709-length-15671-cov-3.509029_pt1 | contig 15671 bp, 10 predicted proteins | sample MGYA00244621_ERZ653640 | MGnify/ENA primary metagenome ERZ653640 (study PRJEB26926, sample SAMN06165019) | human gut metagenome | biome: ENVO:00009003; feature: ENVO:2100002; material: ENVO:00002003... | reverse complement strand
GTCCAACGAATTGGTCAACTGCCTGATCGTCGTGGTGCGTTATTTCGGCGGTACGAAACTCGGGGTGTCGGGCCTGATCGGTGCCTACAAGGAGTCGGCGGCCGAAGCGATCCGAGCGGCCGAAATCGTGGAGCGGACGGTCGATAAGGTCGTGGAGGTGGAGTTTTCGTACCTGGCGATGAACGACGTGATGCGCGTGGTCAAGGAAGAACAGCCCCGGGTGCTGACGCAGCAGTTCGACAACCTCTGTCGGATGACGCTGGCGATCCGGCAAAGTCTCGCAGGAGGTATGATCGGCAAACTGGAAAAGATCGAGGACGTGACCCTCGAAGTGAAATAATATCGGTCCGGCCCGGAACACGCACGGCGCAGGGACCGGATCCACGTGAAAAACCATGGCAAAAGAACAAAAGTCCATTTATATAAAAGGTGCACGGGTGCACAACCTCAAAAACATCGAGGTCGAAATTCCGCACAACCGACTGGTCGTCATCACGGGACTTTCGGGTTCCGGCAAATCGACCCTCGCCTTCGACACGATCTTCGCCGAAGGGCAGCGCCGCTACGTGGAGAGCCTCTCGGCCTATGCCCGACAATTCCTGGGCAAGATCAACAAGCCCGATGTGGATGTCATTACGGGTATCGCTCCGGCCATCGCCATCGAACAGAAGGTCAATACCCGCAACCCGCGTTCGACGGTCGGCACCACGACCGAACTGTACGACTACCTTAAACTGCTCTACGCCCGCATCGGACACACCTTCTCGCCCGTATCGGGACAGGAGGTCAAGTGCTACACCGAGGACAACGTGGCGCAGTATATCCTCTCCCTGCCCGAAGGCAGCCGCGTGGCAGTCGCAGCGCCGCTGCAACTGCGCGAAGGGCAGGGCGTTATCGAAAAGCTGACCCTGGTGCTGGGCGAAGGCATCCTGCGCATACATGCGGCGGGAGAGACTCTGCCGATCGAGGATTTTCTGCCCCGCGTGGACGGAAACACCCGTGCCGAAGATATCTCGATCGTAGTCGATCGTGCCAAAGTTTCGCAGGACGGCGACCTGCCGACCCGCCTGCGGGATTCCGTAGCCCGTGCTTTCTCCTATGGAAACGGGGTTTGCCGAATCGTCACGCCCGAAGGCGTCAAAGAGTTCTTGGCCCGTTTCGAGGCCGACGGCATCGAATTCGAGCCTCCGACCGAACATCTCTTCAGCTTCAACAACCCGCTGGGCGCCTGCCCGACGTGCGAAGGTTACGGCAAGATCATCGGCATCGACGAGGACCTGGTGATCCCCGACAAACGCAAGACCATCTACGAGGACGCCGTGGCCTGCTGGCGCGGAGAAACCATGCGGGCGTGGAAAGACCAGCTCGTAGCCAATGCCTACAAGTTCGATTTTCCGATCCATACGCCGTTCTACCAGCTTACGGCCGAACAGAAACGGCTTCTGTGGCGCGGCAACGAGTATTTTCACGGCTTGAACGATTTCTTCGCCTACATCGACAGCGAACGGCGCAAGATCCAGTTCCGGGTGATGAAAGCCCGCTACACGGGCAAAACCGTCTGTCCCGACTGCGGCGGCTCGCGCCTGCGCAAAGAGGCCCTTTACGTCAGAATCGGCGGCAAAACCATCGCCGACCTGGTCGCGATGCCGGTGGAGACGCTCGCCGATTTCTTCGCCTCGCTCGAGTTGGACGCTCACGACACGAAAACCGCCGCACGCATTCTCACCGAGATACGCAACCGCCTGCAATACCTCATGGACGTGGGGCTGGGCTACCTGACCCTCGACCGCCTCTCCTCGACGCTTTCGGGCGGCGAAAGCCAGCGCATCAATCTTTCGACCTCGCTGGGAAGCAACCTCGTGGGCTCGCTCTATATTCTCGACGAGCCGTCGATCGGCCTGCACCCGCGCGACACGAACCGTCTGGTCGGTGTGCTCGAACAATTGCGCGACATCGGCAACACGGTAATCGTCGTCGAGCACGAAGAGGAGGTGATCCGCGCCGCCGACTGGATCGTCGATATCGGCCCGGAGGCGGGCTACAACGGAGGAGAGGTCGTCTTCAGTGGACCGCTGAAAGCCTTATTAAAAGAGAAGAAAAGCCTGACGGCCGACTACCTTACGGGACGCCGCAAAATCGCAGTGCCCACCTCGCGGCGCAGCCCGGCAGCGTGGATCACCGTGAAGGGGGCCCGGCAGAACAACTTGAAAAACATCGACGTGCGGATTCCGCTCGGGGTGATGACCTGCATCACGGGCGTAAGCGGCAGCGGCAAATCGTCGCTGGCCAAAGGCATCCTCTATCCCGCATTGCGGCGCCTGCTGTTCGATACGGGGCTCAAACCGGGCGATTTCGACGCCATCGAAGGCGATCTCTCGACGCTTCGTTCGGTCGAAATGGTCGATCAGAACCCGATCGGCAAATCCTCGCGGTCGAACCCCGTGACCTACATCAAGGCCTACGACGAGATCCGCAAACTCTACGCCGACCAGCCCTACGCCCAGCGGTCGGGATTCAACCCCTCGCACTTCTCGTTCAACATCGCCGGCGGCCGTTGCGAGGAGTGTCAGGGCGAGGGATTCATCAAGGTCGGTATGCAGTTCATGGCCGACGTGGAGCTAGTGTGCGAAGCCTGCGGCGGCAAGCGCTTCAAAGATGAGATTCTCGAAGTCCGCTACCGCGAAAAGTCGATCTACGACATACTGGAGATGACGGTGGACGACGCGATCGCCTTCTTCGGCGATGATAAGAAAAACGCCACCTGCAAACGGATCATCGAACGGCTCCGCCCCCTGCAGGAGGTCGGGTTGGGGTATATCAGACTCGGACAGTCCTCCTCGACGCTTTCGGGCGGCGAGAGTCAGCGCGTGAAGCTCGCTTCGTTCCTGTCGAAGGAGAGCACCGAAGGCAACGTGATGTTCATATTCGACGAGCCTACGACGGGTCTCCATTTCCATGATATCAACAAGCTGCTCGACGCCTTCAACGCCCTGATCGCCCGGGGACACACGATCGTGATCGTCGAACACAACATGGACGTTATCAAGTGCGCCGACTGGGTCGTGGATCTCGGCCCCGAAGCGGGCGACCGGGGCGGCAGCATCGTCTTCGAAGGCACTCCGGACGGGCTGGCCGGATGCAAGGAGAGTTACACGGGCCGCTACCTGGCGCTCCGCGAGAAAAACGAATAAGACAACGATGGAATTTACCACCTATACGCTCCCCAACGGCATCCGGGGCATTCACCGCCGGATCAAAGGCAACGTCACGCACTGCGCCCTGCTGGTGAACGCCGGAAGCCGCGACGAGCTGAAGAATCAATTCGGACTGGCTCACTTCACCGAACACGCCCTGTTCAAGGGCACGGAGCACCGCAAGGCTTACCAGGTGAACTGCCGGCTCGAAAATCTCGGCGGCGAGCTCAACGCCTTCACCACCAAAGAGGATACGACGATCCACGCCACGACCCTGCGAAGCGACTTTTCGAAGGCCGTAGAGCTGATCGCCGACGTCGCCTTCCATTCGACTTTCCCCGACCGGGAGCTGGAAAAAGAGAAGGAGATCATCTACGACGAAATCAACACCTACAAGGACTCTCCGGCCGACATGATCTACGACACGTTCGAAGACATGCTCTTCGCCGGATCGGAACTGGGACACAATATTTTAGGCCGGAAATCGAGCCTGGCACGCTTCAGCGGAGAGTCGATCCGGGAGTTCGTCGCACGCACGCACACCACCGACCAGATGGTTTTCTCGTCGATCGGCAACCTCTCGGCCAAGAGCGTCGAAACGACCGTCGCCCGCTTCCTGAACGACATCGAAAGTTCCGCACGGGATTTCTCGCGCCGGCAACCCGCCGCCGTCGAACCGTTCACCCGAGCCGTCGCCAAACATACGCACCAGACGCACTGCATCATCGGTGCCCGGGCGCAGGGGATCAACGACGCGGAGCGGCTGCCGCTGGCACTGCTCGTCAATCTGCTCGGCGGCCCTTCGGCCAACTCCATGCTGAACGTGCTGGTGCGGGAGAAAAACGGCCTTTCGTACAACATCGAAGCCTCTTACACGCCTTACAGCGACAGCGGCATCGTGGCCATCTATTTCAGCTGCGACCACGACAACACGGATCACTGCATCGAACTGATCGAGGGAGAGCTGGGACGGCTCCGCAACACGCCGCTCTCGGCCCGGCGGCTCTCGATGGCCAAGAAACAGTTCATCGCCCAGCTGGCGATCTCGATGGAGAGCAACGAAGGTTACATGCTCGGTGCGGGCAAGAGTTTCCTGGCGCACCGCGAGGTCGATACGATGGAGGAGGTTTATCGCAAAATACAGGCTCTCACGGCCGAAGACCTGACCGCCGTAGCTTCGTCGGTCTTCTCCTCACCATCGCGGCTCATCTATAAATAACGGTTTTCAACGACCCGACACACAATTATATATTATGGACGCACTCGAACGATATATTCACGATTTTTCGTCGCCGGAAGAGGAACTTCTGCACGAACTCGACCGCCAGACGCATCTGCAGGTCGTACAGCCGCGCATGCTCTCGGGGCATATCCAGGGTAAGCTGCTGGAGCTGCTCGTGCGGATGTTACGGCCCCGCAACATCCTGGAAATAGGCACTTTTACGGGGTATTCGGCCCTCTGCATGGCCGCCGGACTCGAGGAGGGCAGCGTGCTCGACACGGTGGAGGTGGACGACGAGCTGGAGGAGATCGCCGCCTCGTTCTTCTGCCGCAGCCCGCACGGGCATAAGATCCGACACCACGTCGGTTCGGCGCTCGACATCGCTCCGACACTCGGATGCACGTTCGATCTGGTGTTCATCGACGGCGACAAGCGCGAATACCCGGACTACTACCGGATGCTGATGGGCGGCGGAGGCGGCAAAGCGTTGGTGCACAGCGGATCGATATTGATCGCAGACAATATTCTCTGGTCGGGCAAGGTGGTGGAACCGGTGGCAGACAACGACCGCCATACGCAGGCGTTGCTGCAATTCAACCGCATGGTACTTCAGGACGAGCGGGTGGAAAGCGTGATCGTCCCGATCCGCGACGGACTGAACCTGATCCGGGTAAAATAGGACAGCCGTCTGCCGATAAAGGCAGGGCAGGAAAGGAAAACCCGACAAACAAGCGAACGGCCGGCAGACAACGGAAAAAACCGGCTCGCAACGACGAAATTTGAAAAACGACCGATATGGAATTGAGTGAATTGCAAAAACGGGTGGACGCATGGATCCGCGAATACGGCGTCCGCTATTTCAGCGAACTGACCAACATGGCCATCCTGACCGAGGAGGTGGGGGAGCTGGCCCGCGTCATGGCCCGCAAATACGGCGATCAATCCTTCAAAGCGGGAGAAAAGGAGAACCTGGCGGACGAAATGGCCGACGTACTGTGGGTATTGGTCTGCCTGGCGAACCAGACGGGAGTAAACCTCACCGAAGCCCTCGAAGCCAACTTCGCCAAGAAAACGGCCCGCGACAAGGAGCGGCACCGCAACAATCCCAAGCTATGAACCGAAACCCCGAAAAGCGGGGATAATAACTTATCCGAGAAGGGGGTTCGGGAGAGGATGAGAATCACAAACGCGGACACAGGCTGTGAATAAGCGACCGTCGGACGATGGCTGGAACATTGAAAAACAAAATAATTGCCTGATAGGTATTCCGGGCGATTACGTTCCCGAATCGTTCCGGCAGGTTATGTACGACGGAAGTCATTATCGACAAAATACGGCCCTTCCGACAAACCATCTTCCGGCAAACCGCCCGATAAAAGCGGGATCGGATACGAAAAGCCCGTAATCCCCCGAACAAGGGGCGATACCGCGATAAAATACGGAACTGTTACCTGTAATCAAATACTTTAGAGTTATGAAATACGATTTCGATGAGATTATTCCGCGACGGGGTACCAACTCCGTCAAATGGGATCTGGCCACAGACGAACGGGTGCTGCCTATGTGGGTGGCCGACATGGATTTCCGCACGGCCCCGCCCGTACTCGACGCCCTGGAACGACGGCTCCGCCACGGCGTTTTCGGCTATACGAAGGTACCCGACGCCTATTTCGAAGCCGTGAAAGGGTGGTTCGGCAAACGATACGGATTCCGCATCGAAAACGAGTGGATCCTCCCGACCACGGGCGTCATTCCCGCCCTTTCGGTCATCCTGAAGGCCCTGACCGAACCGGGCGACAAGGTGATCCTCCAGACACCCGTTTACAACTGTTTCTTCGCCGTGCTGGAACGGACCGGCCGTCAGCCGCTCGCCAATCCGCTCATCAACGAGAACGGCGCCTACCGCATGGACTTCGAAGATCTGGAACGCAAGGCGGCGGACCCGCAGGCCAAACTGATCTTCCTGTGCAACCCCCACAACCCGGCGGGCCGGGCCTGGACCGCCGAAGAGCTGACACGCCTCGGGAAGATCTGCCTGCGGCACGGGGTAACGGTCATATCGGACGAAATCCACTGCGACCTGACGCTCGACGGCCATCGCCACATTCCGTTCGCCTCGCTGAACGAAGAGTTTCTGCGGCATTCGGTCACCTGCACCGCCCCGAGCAAGACCTTCAACATCGCCGGTCTGCAAGCAGCCAACATCATCGCCGCCGATCCCGAGATACGCCGGAAAATCGACCGGCAACTCGTCGATAACGAACTCCACGCACTGAATGCCTTTGCAGTCGAAGCCCTGATCGCAGCTTACAACGAAGGCGGCGAATGGCTGGACGAACTGAAAAAATACCTGTGGGAGAACTACGAATACCTGCGCGACTTCTTCACCCGGCACCTGCCGGCTCTGCCGGTCACTCCGCTCGAGGCCACCTACCTGGTGTGGGTGGATTGTCGGACGTTGAAACGCCCCACGACGGAAATAGCCCGGCAGTTACTGGAGGAGGGGCACGTATGGATCAACGAAGGCGAAATGTACGCCGGAGAAGGGTTCCTGCGCATCAACATCGCCTGCCCCCGCAAGACGCTCGCCGAAGGGCTGGAACGCATCCGGAAAGTACTGGGGTAGGCATATACCGATCACCTGTCCGACCATAAACGAACGCAGAAGAGTCCCTCACGGGACTCTTCTGCAAAAGGAGGCCATGATGCAATAGCAAGCACTGTCCTCGCAAATGGATAAAATACCGAAATACGACACTAAAAACCAACGCCCCGATACCGGCCCCCGGCAAGGCGATTTCGAGCATACCGGTTTCAAAAAACTTCGTGTCCGCAGAAAGAATCAAAACCGGTAGCCCAGCGTCAGGGCATACGTCGTATTATGGTCGGAACCGGGTTTTGTCAGACGCGTCAGTCCATACTGTACTTCGGGACCGATGACGAAATGTCCGACGATGAAATCCGCACCGAAGCCCGCCCCTGCATCCCAGCGACGAACGTCGAACCCGGTACCGTCGGGCAGAGAAGAGTGGAGCAGACAGGCGACATAAAATCCCCCGTGCAGCGCCAGTTTCGTACGCGCCGAAAGACGGAACGCAACGAGAGCTTCGACGGGAAGATCGAGGTAGGAGAGCCGTGTGGCGTTATCCGAATCGTAGTTGAAAACATTGTTCGAAGTCGTGGCTCCCTTCATCGAGAAAAAAAGCCCCGAGCGAAGCCCCCAATGTTCTGAAAAGAGGTATTCGACACCGGCTCCGGCACGGATGCCCATTTTGAGGTGCCGGTCGCCGAAGGAAGAGGCCGTTGCACCGACGCGAAGGTCGGCATGAAGTTGTGCCGAAGCACTGAAGGCGATGAAAAGCAGGATGACCGCAATGATGATCTTTTTCATATTACCGATTGTATTAAAAATATTATTTTTGTATCGCAAAGTAAAATCATACGCCTTTTTCAGGCAATACTGATTTATCAGTAATGGAGGCATTGCAACGCGAATACGAAAAGCTGCTGAACGCCCAGCGGTTCGACCCCCGGGAACTGGATTACTCGGTGTTGGAACGCCACATATCCCAATTGACACTGCTGTCGCAGGTTTCGAACAGCGGCATTACGGTCTTCGACATGTACACCCGTCGCCACGCCTTCGCATCGTACAACTTCGCGGAATTGTTCCAATACGACCTGGAAAGTATCGCCACGGAAGATTCGGACTATTACACCGGCCGTATCCACCCCGACGACCGGAAGGAGTTGCACCGCAACGGCATTGCTTGTCTTCGCTACCTGATGGACCACAAGGAGTTGGCTCCCGACGTAAAGTTGATCGATGAATACCGGGTAGATGTCGGAGGACGTTACGTGCGGGTGATCGAACAATTTCAGGTATTGGAGTTCGACCGGTCGGGAAACATCTGGCTTTCGTTGAGCATATTGGACGTATCACCCAATCAGGGAACGGAGGGCGGCGTACGCAGCCAACTGCTCAACTATCGGACGGGAGAAGTATTTCCGCTCCCGACACCCGAGGCATCCTCCCTTTCCGGCCGCGAACGGGAAATACTGCGCTTGATCAGCCGGGGAAAATTATCGAAAGAAATTGCGGACCAACTGAATATCAGTGTACACACGGTCAATACGCACCGACAGCATATCCTCGAAAAACTGAATGCGGATAATTCGATGGAAGCGGTTCGCTACGCTTCGGCCCGGGGTTTACTCGCCTGATACGGACAAAACGAAAGCGACGGGCGACCGCTATCAGCCGGGCTGCAGACCGGAAAACATCTCTTTGCGAGCCGCACCCCGGCAGCCTCCTGCCCGGAGAATCGGCTCGGATCGACGAAAAAGAGCCGCTATCTTTCCATTATTGTGCTTACAAAAAAAGCGTAACAACTCGATTTCTCGAACTGTTACGCTTTTTTCTACAAGAAAGTCCATTAAACCTTCCTGCCCCCATATTCGACTGCCGGAATCAGTGCGACTGACACGGACAACGACGGCAGCCAGGGAAATATAAAACCTATTACACCAATTTCAACTCCTTCTTGATCCGTTCGATCTTGTCGTTCAGTTCGGCCCGTACCTTTTCGTAATCGGCGACGGACGGCAGGGTAGCCTTCACCCCGAAATAGAACTTGATCTTGGGCTCCGTACCCGACGGACGGACACAGACACGGGTGCCGTCCTCGGTGTACCATTGGAGTACGTTGCTCTTATCCTGCTCCAGATGCGTCTTCTTTCCGGTACGGACATCGAACGACTCCAAAGTCTGAATATCGTTGATCTTCACTACGGGCGAGCCGAGAATCTCTTTCGGAGGATTGGCACGGTAATCGACCATCATCCGCTGGATCAATTCGGCACCCTCCTTACCGGTACGTACGACCGACACGAGGCCTTCCTGGTAAAATCCGTACTTGACATAAAGCTGTTTGAGCCACTCGTACAGCGAGATACCCATCGTATCGCGCACCCAGGCTGCGGCCTCGGCCGCCAGCGAGCAGGCCGACACGCCGTCCTTGTCGCGGACGTAGTCCCCGGCCAGGTAGCCGAAGCTCTCCTCGCCGCCGCCGATGTACTGCATATCGGTACCTTCGTGCCCGCGAATGATCTTGGCGATGTATTTGAAACCGGTGAGACATTCGTAGCATTTCACCTTGAAATAGTCGGCTACGGCATCCACCATTTCGGTCGTAACAATCGTTTTGATCACGTACTGGTGCCCGTTCAGGCGTCCCAACTCGGCCCAGCGAGTCAGTTGATAAGTCATCAGCAGCACCAACGTCTGGTTGCCGTTCAACAGCACGTATTCGCCGTTCTCGTCGGGCATCGCTACGCCGATACGGTCCGAATCGGGATCGGTAGCCAGTACCAGATCCGCCTTCACCTTCTTCGCCAGGTCGATAGCCATCGACATCGTTTTACGCTCCTCCGGGTTGGGGGATTCCACCGTCGGGAAATTACCGTCGATCACCGCCTGCTCGGGAACCAGCTGCACGTTGGTGAAGCCGAAGCGCTTGAGCGACTCGGGAACCAGACGCACGCCGGCACCGTGCATGGGCGAATAGACGATCTTCATGTCGTGGAAGCGTTTCACGCTCTCGGGCGAAAGCGACAATTCATATATTTTATTAAGGTATAACTCGTCGAAATCCTTGCCCAGAGCATGAATATTCTGCGGGTTCCGGCCGGTAAGCACCTGATCGACCTCGGTGATTTTCTCCACCTCGTCGATGATGTTCTTGTCGTGCGGTGCCGTAACCTGCGATCCGTCGCACCAGTAGGCTTTGTAGCCGTTGTATTCTTTGGGGTTGTGCGAAGCCGTGATGACCACGCCCGACTGACATTTCAGCTCCCGGATCGCAAAGCTCAACTCGGGTGTCGGACGCAGCGCGTCGAACAGGAATACGGTGAATCCGTTCGAGGCGAAGATGTCGGCCACACGCTCGGCGAACATCCGCGAATTGTTGCGGCTGTCGTGCCCTACGACGACCCGGATTTCCTCGCCCGCGAAATTGCGCTTCAGGTAGTTCGAAAGACCCTGCGTCGCAGCGCCTACCGTATAGATATTCATACGATTGGTCCCCACGCCCATAACCCCGCGAAGACCGCCCGTACCGAACTCGAGGTCCTTGTAAAAACTCTCTACAAGTTCTTTCATATCATTATCCATCAGGTATTTAACCTGTTTTTTAGTCTCTGCATCATAATTGCCGTCGAGCCATTTTTGGGCTTTCGCCAGCACTTGTTGTTCTAATCCGTTTTCCATAACTACATTGGTTTTATTTATAGCTTAAAGCCGTTATCCTCCAAAAATTTTATACGCAAATATACATATTTTATTTCCAATATTCACTATCAGCAAGTTAAAAAAGAGAAGCCTGCCACATCCTTTTTTCTATAGTAAAAGTATCGACTTTTGCAAGCATTTTACCGCTCCATTTTCACAAATTTATTTACAACTTTGTGCTACCAAAAAACGGATATACCCCTCCATCGATGTTAGCTCCCGCACAGACATATTGCGAAAAATGGCAAACCTGCTTGGACCAGATCAAGTCCCGAACGACCGAAGAGGAGTTCGTGAAGTGGTTCAAACCCATCGTGCCGCTCGAATTCGACGGCAAGACGCTGCGTCTGTGCGTACCCAACATGAGCTACGTCTATCAGATCGAGAAACACTACATTCCGTTCCTGCGGCCGATCATCTCCCAACTCTACGGACAGGAGATCCGCCTGCACTACGCCGTTCCCAAAAACGACGCACAGAGCGTGCCAGTGTCGAAAGAAGCCGACACGACGGCGATTTCGCAGTTCAACACCCAGACCAATACGGCAAATATAAAAAATCCGTTCGTCATTCCGGGCCTCAAGAAGATCGTCATCGACCCGCAGCTCAACCCGAACTACACGTTCGCAACCTTCATCGAAGGAGAGTGCAACCGCCTGGCCCGTTCGGCGGGTATGGCCGTCGCGGTCGATCCGGGCCATACGCCTTTCAACCCGCTGTATATATACGGCAACTCCGGACTGGGCAAGACCCACATCGTGCAGTCGATCGGCCACGAAGTGCGGCAGCGCCATCCCGAACTGCAGGTGCTTTACGTTTCGATGAACAAGTTCCAGGCGCAATTCCAGACCGCCTACAAGAACGGCGAAATTCCGGATTTCATCCATTTCTACCAGATGATCGACGTATTGATTATCGACGACATCCAGGAGCTCACGGGAAAAACCGGCACCCAAAACGCCTTCTTCAACATATTCAACCACTTGCAACTGGCAGGCAAACAGTTGATCCTTACCTCGGATAAACCGCCCGTGGAGCTAAAGGACATCGAACAGCGACTGCTGACCCGCTTCAAGTGGGGACTTTCGACCCAGCTCAACACGCCCGACTACGACACCAAAGTCAAGATCATCAGAATCAAGGCTCAGAAACTCGGCCTCCAGCTTACGGACGAAATCGTCCGCTACCTGGCGGACAATATCTCCGCCAACGTCCGGGAAATCGAGGGCGCTCTGTCGGCCCTGGTAGCCAATACCGTTTATATGGGCAAGAAAGTTTCCCTGTCGCTCGTCAAGGAGATTCTGAAGGTCTATGTCCGGGTATGCCAGAAAGAGATCACGATCGAGCACATCATCGAAGTCGTCTGCGACTTCCTGCATATCGACATCCAGCGCCTCAATTCGCCCGAACGAACCCGCGAAGTGGCTCAGGCGCGTCAGATCGCCATGTACTTGGCCAAGCAGCACACCAAATCCCCGCTGATCGCCATCGGTTCGGCCATCGGAGGACGCAACCATGCCACGGTGTTGCACTCCTGCAAGGCGGTATCGAACCAGATCGAAACAGACAAGGCTTTTCAGCGACAGATGGAAGAGCTCGAAAAACTGGTCCTGGCATAACCCGCCGGGACTTTTTTCACCCCCTCCCGAATCACAAATTTGCGAAAAACTTACCGACGGCTCGATATTTCGGATGACATCCAAGTCCGTAAGCACCGTTGCCTTCCGCTTGTTATCACTCCGGCAAAACCATCCCCGACACCGGCACGCATACACTTCTCCAATCCGGTTGCACCCGGACATTGAACCATACCGGAGGCAGTCGATTCGCCGACCATATCCTCCGCCTCCGAAAACCCCGGATTCTTCAGGCCGTCGGCAACGAACGGCCCTGTTTCCCCAAAATACGACCCACCCCGACACGCAGCCGCAAATTTCCCCTTCACACCACAGAATTACATCCGCAAACAGCCATAAATCCGGCCGGAAATGGCGATAATTGCATTTTATTTCGTAATTTTGAAAAATAAATCCCGTTGTGTAAAACACCCGGAGCGAAACGGCGATTCCGACTTTCAGGAACCGTGTCGGAAGATCCGTCAGTCGCCGGGCAGCGACGACAGAACAACAAAGTTCGGCAGGCGGGAAAATCCAGAGTTTACGTACAGGACACCGGATACGAAATACGAAAAAAATAAAAACAATTCAACCATATGGCAGAGAAAACACAAGCAAATCCCGACAAGTTAAAGGTACTTAACGCGGTGATGGAGAAGATCGAGAAGGATTTCGGCAAAGGCTCGATTATGCGCATGTCGAGCGCAGAGGTCGCCGACGTGCAGGTGATCCCCACGGGTTCGATCACCCTGGACATGGCGCTCGGCGTAGGCGGTTACCCCAAAGGCCGCGTCATCGAGATTTACGGTCCCGAATCCTCGGGCAAGACGACCCTGGCGATCCACGCCATTGCCGAAGCCCAGAAGGCCGGCGGTATCGCCGCTTTCATCGACGCGGAACACGCTTTCGACAGCTCCTACGCCCAGCAACTCGGCGTGGATGTCGATAACCTGCTGATTTCGCAGCCGGACAACGGCGAACAGGCGCTCGAAATCGCCGACTCGCTGATCCGCTCGAGCGCCATCGACATCATCGTCATCGACTCCGTGGCGGCTCTGACGCCCAAGGCGGAAATCGAAGGGGAGATGGGCGATGCCAAGATGGGATTGCAGGCCCGCCTGATGTCGCAGGCACTGCGCAAGCTCACCTCGAGCATCTCCAAAACCAAAACGGTCTGCATCTTCATCAACCAGTTGCGCGACAAGATCGGCGTAGTGTACGGCAACCCCGAAACCACGACGGGCGGTAATGCACTGAAATTCTATGCCAGCGTCCGCATCGACATCCGCCGGGTGTCGGTCATCAAGGACGGCGAGGAACAGCTCGGCACCCGCACCCGCGTCAAAGTGGTCAAAAACAAGGTGGCGCCCCCGTTCAAGAAGGCCGAATTCGACATCATGTTCGGCGAGGGCATCTCGAAGATCGGCGAAATCATCGACCTGGGTGTGGACTACGGAATCATCAAGAAATCGGGTTCGTGGTTCTCTTACGGCGACCGCAAAATCGGCCAGGGCCGCGACAGCGTGAAAGAGCTTCTCAAGAACGATGAAGCGCTCCGCAACGAAGTCGAAGCCAAAGTCCGCGAAGCGATGATTGCCGCCCGCAAAGCATAAAAAGCGAATGAAGAGCCGACCGGGGCCTGTAACAAAGGCAGGAAACGCCCAAAAGACCGGTCGGAGTCTTCTCTCTTCGGACAAATACAGGCAGCGACGCACGGTATAGCCGGGACAGTTATAAAACGGCACCCCGGAAACGAAGCGAAAAACGATATTTTACGATAGAAAACGAGATCGTCGGTACGAAATCCGTCGAAATTCGTAGTTGGACCCTAAAACAGCATTGGATGGTATGGATTTTACGCCGGAAGACGAACGATTAATCAAGGAGAAGTGGGAGGAACTGCTTCAGTCGTGCACCAAAATCTGTAAAAACGACGAAGACTGGGAGTTCATCAAACGCGCTTTTTTCCTGGCGAAAGAGGCGCATGGCGGAGTGCGTCGTCGCTCGGGCGAGCCGTACCTGCTGCATCCCATCGCCGTAGCCAAGATCGTCGTGGACGAGATCGGGCTCGGCGTCAAATCGGTCGTCGCCGCCCTGCTGCACGACGTTGTGGAGGATACGGAGTACACGGTCGAAGATATGGAGCGCATCTTCGGGCCCAAGATCGCCAAGATGGTCGATGGGCTTACGAAGATGTCGGGCGTATTCAATGCCGATACTTCGGAGCAGGCGGAGTATTTCCGCAAAGTCCTGCTCACGCTTTCGGACGACGTGCGGGTGATCCTGATCAAAATCGCCGACCGCCTGCACAACATGCGTACGCTGGGGTCGATGCCTACCAACAAGCAGATCAAAATCACGGGTGAAACGCTTTACCTGTTCGCACCGCTGGCGTATCGGCTCGGCCTGTACACTATTAAGAGCGAACTCGAAGACCTCTGCATGAAATATCGCTTCCCGGTACAATATGCCGAGCTGTCGGAAAAACTCAAAGCGACCGAAGAACAGCGCGAAGCCTTCATCAGCAAATTCAACGCCCCGATCATCGAAGCGCTCAAGCGGGACCATATCAACTTCGAAATTTCGGGACGTGTCAAAAGCCTTTACTCGATCTGGAGCAAGATGCAGCGCAAACAGATTCCCTTCGAGGAGGTTTACGACCTGTTCGCCATCCGGATCGTCTTCCAGCCGCTGCCGTTCCCCTCGGAAAAGACACAGTGCTGGCAGATATTCTCGACTATCACCGACATCTATACGCCGAAACCGGATCGCCTGCGCGACTGGATTTCGATGCCCAAGGCCAACGGCTACGAAGCGTTGCACTCGACTGTTATGGGTCCCGACGGAGTATGGGTAGAGGTGCAGATCCGTACGAGGCGGATGGATGAGATCGCCGAGCGAGGCCTAGCGGCGCATTGGAAATACAAGGGCGTGAAAGCAGAGAGCGGGCTAGACGAGTTCTTGAATACCGTACGTGCCGCCTTGGAGGCCAAGGAGAATAATCCGCTCGACTTGATGCAGGATTTCAAGATGGATCTATACAAGGATGAGATCTACGTCTTCACGCCTACCGGCGAGCTTATCAAGCTGGCCAAGGGAGCGACGGTCCTCGATTTCGCCTTTGCCATCCACACGAAGCTAGGAAGCAAATGCGTGTCGGCGAAAGTGAACGGTAAGAACGTTCCGATCAAATACACCTTGAACAACGGCGATAGCGTATCCGTCATCACGTCGCCCGCCCAAAGCCCGAAGCGGGATTGGCTGAACTTCGTCGTCACCTCCAAGGCCCGTGTGAAGATCAAGCAGGCCTTGAAGGAGGAGACCGTGAAGGCCGTGGAATTCGCCAAAGA
>ENA-OZFZ01000692-OZFZ01000692.1-human-gut-metagenome-genome-assembly--contig:-NODE-692-length-15865-cov-4.899431_pt1 | contig 15865 bp, 11 predicted proteins | sample MGYA00244621_ERZ653640 | MGnify/ENA primary metagenome ERZ653640 (study PRJEB26926, sample SAMN06165019) | human gut metagenome | biome: ENVO:00009003; feature: ENVO:2100002; material: ENVO:00002003... | reverse complement strand
GCAAAGCATCGCCGCAGCGGACATTTGTCCGCTGGACCCATCCGCAGGATGGGTCGGGCTGCGCCCCGAGCCGGCCCCCTGCAGAAACCAAAATCACTGCAGGGCGGCAATATAGAGCTTGCGGGTATCGGCCAGGGCCGCGGCTATTTCCTCCTGCCGGCCCTCCGAGAGGGCACAGCGCAGCAGAAAGCCGGAAATACAGCCCTCTCCGACCATGGAAAGGTATTCCGGCTCCGGCATACGGGGGGCCAGGCCCTCCTCCACCGCGGCAGTGGTCAGGCAGTTCATGATCTCCCCGATCATGCGGCGGGTATCGGCACGCTCCTGCGGACCGCCGCAGATATCATACAGGGCGGCCTGCGGAAACCCCATGGAGGGCACCTGTGAAAAGAAAACGGAGCTGCACTCCAGCAGCTGGCGGGCGGTGATCTCGATGACCTTCCAGCGGGCTTCAAAGCCCTCGGCGTCGGAAATGGCGGCGTAGAGCTCCTGGAAGCCCTGGGCCCTGCTGTACTGCATGGCATCCCGCAGCAGCTCCTCCCGGGAGGGGAAATACTCGTACACAGTTCCTTTGCCGATGCCAGCGGCTTCGGCGATCTCAGAAACCTTCAGATCTCCCAGCGGACGGCCCTGCCGCAGCAGCTTTAATACCGCACGGAACACCGCGGCCTTTTTCTCCGGCAAGTTCATACCTCTTCTACCTCCTCGATGACAACTTTCTTGGGGTCTTTCTTTAGGAAAATATCGTAAATGGCGGGGACAATGAACAGAGTAAGCAGGGTGGCGTAGGCCAGGCCGCCGATGGTAACGATGGCCAAGGGCTGCAGCATATCGCCGCCGGCGCCCAGGCCCAGCGCCATGGTAGCCAGGCCGAAAATGGTGGTCATGGCAGTCATGAGGATGGGGCGGATGCGGTCGCGGCCGGTCTGTACCAGCGCTTCGGCGCGTTCCATCCCCTCCAGCCGCAGCCCGTTGGCGTAATCCACAAAGACGATGCCGTTATTCACAACGACACCCGCGAGCATAAGGAAGCCCAGCATGGCAATGACTGAGAGCTCCTTGCCGGTGATCCACAGGGCCAAAAGGCCGCCGGTGAAGGCCAACGGAATGGTGAACAGCACGATAAACGGCGAGAGCAGCGACTGGAACTGCGCCACCATGATGAGGTAGATGAAGGCGATGGCCAGGGCGATCATCAGGATGAGGTCGCTCATGGTGGATTGGATCATCTCATTTTCGCCCTCAATGGCATAGGAGCAGCCCTCCGGCATCTCATAATCGGCCAGCAGCTTTTCCACCTCACGGCTCACCAGGCCGATGTTGTAGCCATCGGCGATCTGGGCGGTGACGGTGACGGTACGGGCCTGATTTTCACGGTGGATGGCGGAAGCGGACGCGGCCTCGGTCACTGCGGCGATCTCGGAAAGGCGGACCTCGCATTCCTCCTGGTTTTTGGTACCGGTCAGGCGGAGCTCCTCCAGCGTTTCCCGGGTGGTGATACCGGCGCTATCGGGGACGACCACAACCGGCAGGTCACTGCCGTTTACGGTGATATTGGTGGCGGTGGTTTGGGAGAGAACGGCGGCGGCCACCTGCTGGTAGACCTGTGCGACCGTCAGGTTATACTCGGCGGCTTTGGCTTTATCCACGGTGATGCGCACCTCGGTGCTGCTGTCCTCCTGCCCATCACTGACCGAAGCGACCCCTTCCACGGCGGAAAGGGTTTTGGCCAGGTCGGTGGCGGCGGCCCGCAGGGCATCCATATCATCGCCGGTGACGGCCAGCTGAATACCGCTGCCGCCGGTCATCATACTCATATCCATGGTGGAGCCGTTGGCGGAAACGGTGCAGTCCAGATCGGCGCAGGCTTCCTCGATCTTTTTGGCGATCTCCTGGCTGGAATCGCTGCGGTCATCACCCAGCAGCACATAGATGGACAGGCTGCTGCCGCCCATGCTCATCATGCTCTGGCCCTCCATGGCGCCGACGGTATCCACCCCATCCACGGTAAGGATCCGCTCCAGGACGGTATCGCACATGGCCCATGTTTCGCTTTGGGTGGCGTCCTCCGGCATCTCGATGGAGACCGACACCTGTGGGCTATCCATTTCCGGCATAAAGGCGGTGCCCATGCTGACCGCCAGCACCGCACTGGCAATAAGCAGTGCCACCGCGCCCAGCAGAACGGGAGCCTTGTGCCGCAGTACTTTCCGCAGAAGGTTTTCGTAGCCCGCTATCATGCGGTTCAGGAGACGGTTGGGCTTTTCCCCTGCGGTATCGCGGGTCAATATTTTGCCCGAAAGGGCGGGCACCAAGGTAAGGGCGACCAGCAGACTGGCACCCAGTGAATAGGCGATGGTCAGGCCCATATCGGCGAAGATCTGCCGGGTAAGGCCGCTGGTGAACAGGATGGGCACAAATACGCAGACAGTGGTAAGGGTGCTAGCGGTGATAGCCCCGGCAATCTGGCGGCAGCCGTGAACCGCCGCCGTGGCGGCATTGTAGCCCAGCTGGCGCAGACGGTAGATATTCTCGATGGCAACGATGCTGTTATCCACCAGCATGCCAACGCCAAGGGCAAGGCCTGAAAGAGAGATGATATTGAGAGTGACGCCGGTGAAGTGCATAAGCACCACCGCCAAAAGCAGACTGATGGGGATACTGAGCGCCACAATGATAGTGGGGCGGAAGTCCCGCAGGAACAGCATGAGGACAATGACGGCCAGCAGCGCGCCGAACAGCAGATTTTCCAGCACCGAGCTGATGACCAGATCGATGTACTGGCCCTGATCGCTGAGGGCGGTGAGGTGCAGACCCTCGTATTTTTCCTCCAGCTGGGCCATGGCGGCATAGAGATTATCGCAGGCACCGGAGGTGGAAGCGATGGAGGACTTTTGTACCGTGAGCAGCACACCGTCATTGCCGTTTATTTTGGCGTACAGCTCTTCGGCGTTATCCGCCAGACGGACAGAGGCGATATCGGTCAGACGGATCTCCCCCACATCGCCGACATCGTATTGGAAGAGCACCCAGTTCTGCAGCTCCTCCAGGCTGGTAAATTTATCGCCGACCTTGAGGGCATTCTGCCCCTCGGCGCTTTGGATATAGCCGGCGGGCATCGAGAAGTTCTGCGCCATGAGCAGCTGCGAAACGGCGGACTGGGTGAGAATGCCGTCCAGCCCGGCGGCCTTGTAGGCGGCATCCCGCTGCTGGCGGAACTGCTCCTCGGCTTCATCCAGGGCCTGTTCGGCCTGCTGTAATTGCAGGGTGGCCAGAATGAGCTGCTGAGAAAGCTCCAGCTTGCCGGTCTCCAGCTGGCTCTGCGCCTTATCCAGCTGCGAAAGAGCGGCGTCCAGCTCCTTTTGGCTGGACTGAGCGGTTTCCAGCTCCTTTTTTAGCTGCGGGATGCGGGGTGCCAGCGCATCGATGGCGGCGTTCAGCTCGGCGATGGTGCCGTAGTCATCCTGCACCTTATCGTGGCTTTCGATCCACTTCTTGCCCTCGGCCTCGCCCAGCAGCGCAATGATCTCTGCGGCGTTTTCCTCGATGGCTTTGGTGGCGTCGGCGATGGCCTTCTCGGCCTCCGCCTTCGCCTCGGTGGCCTGCTGGAAGGTCTCCAGCCGGGCGTTGGCGCGGGTCACCTCCTCCTCGGCAGCCGAGAGCTTTTCCGCGGCGGCAACGGTTTGCGGGTCATTGCGGGTAAGGTAGGCGGTCTGCGCCGCCTGGATGGCGGCAAGCTCGGCTTCAGCGGTATTGAGCTGGGCTTGCAGCCCGGTATTATCGGGGTCCTTCTCCAGCTGTGCCTGGAGGTCGTCCACCTCCGCCTGCTTTTCCTGCTCCTGCCGCAGCAGGTCCTGCCAGCCGGGATCGTCCTTGAGACGCTCCGGGGCGCCGGCCAAAGCTTCTTCGTAGGCGGTTTGCGCGGCTTCCTGCGCATCCTTGGCATTGGTCACATCCTGCTGCAGGGCGGCTTCACTGCTGCCGATCTCCTTGAGGGTGGCTTCGGCGGTCTCCAGCGAGGCCTGGGCGGCTTTCAGCTGGGCGCGCAGCTGGGTGCGGGTAAGCTGCAGAGATTGCAGCTCGGCATATTTTACAGCGGAAAGATGGGTACGGGCGTAATCTTCACTGGCATTGTAGCTATCGCGCAGATTTACCATGTTATCGTACTGGGCCAGCACGGCCTGAATGGCCTTGACCTCCGCCGAGGTGAGGGTGGAGCCGAGGGAGGCCTGATCCTTGGCATCGGCCAGCTGCTGGGCAGCGGCCACCAGCTGGGCATAGGCGGTACCGCTTTGCTCCTCCAGCTTCTTTTTGGCGTCGTTGATCTGCCTGCGAGAATCCTTGAGCTGCTTTTCGGCAGTGGCCAGGGAGCTATCAATGGCCGCCAGTACCTTATCGTTCAACTCATCGATTTTGGCTTGATCCAGCTCCACACGAATCTGGCTTTCCACCAGACCGCTGCCGGAAACGGACGCGACGCCATCCACCCGCTCCAGTGCCGGAATCACGGTGGAGGAGGTAAACTGAGAAAGCTCCTCCCGGGCCATATTATCGCTATCCACCGCCAATACCATGATGGGCAGCATATCTGGATTGATCTTCATGAGCACCGGGCTGCCGGCGGCCTCGGGCAGGGAGCCGGCGATCTGATCAAGGCTGGCGTTCATTTCGATCATAGCGGAATCCATGCCGGTGCCTTCCTCAAATTCCAGCACCACGATACTGACATTTTCCTGCGAGATACTGGTGATATTCTTGACGCCGCTGGTGGTAGCCAGGGCGCTTTCCAGCGTTTTGGTCACGCTTTGCTCCACCTGCTCCGGACTGGCGCCGATGTAGGTGGTATAGGCGATGGCATAGGGCAGATCCATATTCGGCAGGAGGTCGGTGGTCATATTGATGAAGGACATGACACCGAGGATAAGCACCAGCATCACGCAGACGAATACGGTCATGGGCTTTTTGACACTGAGACGAGACAGCATAGAGGATTCTCCATTTCCGGGGGATAGATGTTCCGACCGACCGGTCGGTCGGGGATTTCTAATCTTATTTTAGCGCAAAACGGGACGAACGCAAGAGGAAAGATATTAACATTTCGTAAAGGTTATAGCATCGGCGCGGGAGAGTATGCTATAATAACCATGGACATTGCAGGAAGCCGGGTTCGGGCGGCCCCGCGCGGGAGCCGAAGGCTCCCGAAGGGCGCCCCCCGCAGGGGGGGCGCCCCAGCCCGGCGGAGCCAGGCACGGGGCCGCCCGAATGCCAGCCTGCACCCCCAAAGGAGGTAACCGCCATGTATCACATCCTGGTCGTGGATGACGAAGCCAAGATCCGCGAGATCATTAAAAAATACGCAGTATTCGAGGGCTACCGGGTCACCGAGGCCGCCAATGGCATGGAGGCCATCGACCTGTGCCGCACCGAGCCGTTCGATCTCATCATCATGGATGTGATGATGCCGGAGCTGGACGGCTTTTCCGCCTGCCGCGAAATCCGCAAATACAACCGCACGCCCATCATCATGCTTTCCGCCCGCGGCGAAGAATATGACCGCATCCACGGCTTCGAGCTGGGGATCGATGACTATGTGGTCAAGCCCTTTTCCCCCAAGGAGCTGATGATGCGGGTGGCCGCCATCATCAAGCGCAGCGGCGGCGAGGAAAACAGCCGTTTTGTTTTTGAGGGGCTGACGGTGGATTTTACCGCGCGGCTGGTTTTCATTGACGAGCAGCGCATAGAGATGTCTCCCAAGGAGTACGACCTGTTTTTCTATATGGTGCGCAACCGCGGCGTGGCCCTGACCCGCGAGCGGCTGATCCACGATGTGTGGGGCTATGATTTTTACGGCGACGACCGCACGCTGGATACCCATGTAAAGCTGCTGCGCAAGAGCCTGGGCCGGTACAGCCGGTGCATTATCACGCTAAGAGGAGTTGGATACCGCTTTGAAACTGTGGCAGAGCCGGAAAGCGACGCAGACGGAGACGCCAACTGAGTCCTCCCCTGCCCCGCAGCATAAGCAAAGCCGTTTTTCCCACCTGGGCATCCGCTGGAGACTGGTGGGCAGCTTTGCTATGTTCGTGGCGCTGCTGCTGATGCTGCTGTGGCTTTTGCAGATCGTCTTTTTGGAGAGCTTCTACAAATCCATCAAGACCAGCTCCATCAAAAATACCGCCGAGGAAGTAGCCGCCAGCATCAATGATGAGAACTTCTACACCGAGGTGAACCGCCTGACCCGCCAGGATCTCATCTGTGTCCACATCGTGCGGGAGGACGGCACCCCGGTACTGACCTCCGGCAACCAGCCCTCCTGCATCCTGCACATGCTGCTTACCGATCAGGCGGCGCTGCTGTTCCGGCAGGCGCAGGAAAACGGCGGCACCGTGCTGGAAAACTATCAGCTCCTGGAGCTTTCCCCCGCCATGCAGAGCAAAGCAACCGCCCAGGCCGCCTCCACCGAGCAGCTGCTGTACGGCATTCTGACCACGCGCGGAGAGGACGAAGGCGCCGAGCCGGTCATGGTCATGGTGGATGCCACCATCACGCCCATCAATACCACGGTGGAAACACTGCGGGCCCAGCTGGTCATCATCACGGTCATCATGACGGCGTTTTCCATCCTGCTGGTGCTGCTGCTTTCCTCCATGATCTCCCGTCCCATCACCCGCATTACCAAAAGCGCCAAGCAGCTGGCCACCGGCGATTACGGCACGCAGTTTACCGGCGGCACCTACCGGGAGGTCACCGAGCTGGCCGACACCCTGAACTATGCCAGCCGGGAGCTGAGCAAGGTGGAACATCTGCGGCAGGAGTTCATCGCCAATGTGAGCCACGACCTGCGCACCCCGCTGACCATGATTACCGGCTATGCCGAGGTAATGCGCGATCTGCCGGGTGAAAATACCCCGGAAAATGTGCAGATCATCATAGATGAGGCCCGCCGGCTGACTGATTTGGTCAATGATTTGCTGAATCTTTCCCGGCTACAAAGCGGCGCGCAGACCCCCGAACCGGAGCCGCTCAATCTCACCAAGATGATCCGCGGCATTATGGGGCGGTACGCCAAGCTGGTGCTGCATGACGGCTACGCCATCACGCTGGAAGCGGACGGCGACGCCATGGTGATGGCCGACCGGCTGCGCATGACCCAAGTGCTGTATAATCTTATCAATAACGCCATCAACTATGCCGGGGCCGACCGGGCCGTACTGGTGCGCCAGACCATCGAGAATGGGACTGTGAAGGTGGAGGTCATCGACCACGGCGAAGGCATTCCGGCCGAGAGCCTGCCCTATGTGTGGGACCGCTACTACAAGGTGGATAAAAACCACCGCCGCTCCACCGTGGGGGCCGGGCTGGGACTTTCCATTGTAAAGGGCGTGCTGGAGGCCCACGGCGCCGAATACGGCGTAGCCAGCACCCTGGGCGAGGGCAGCGATTTCTGGTTCCGGCTGCCGCTGCTGCCGCCCGATGCCGCTTTAACCGCCGAAAGTGAAGAAAATCATTCCGATTTTTCCTGATTTCTTCACACAGCCATCACATTGGCCGTATATGATAAAGGTGTGGAATAAATAAGGGCGCACAGCCCGGCCGAAGGTTTTTCTTTCTCCTCCTTATCTTCATCCTTCTTTATACTTTTTCGTTTTGTCCTCATTTTCTTTTCCCTTCGGCTCATTCCCCAAGCTCCTGCGCCGGCTGCAAACGGCCGCAGGAAACAGTTTTACCAGGAGCTCCCGCACTGTAACAGGTGCGGGAGCTTTTTTGCGTTCTTTAATATTTTATGAATTCACCGTGAACTGCGTTGACTATATAGGGGCAAAATGGTATGCTGACTGTATTAGCTCCAGTAGTACAGTTTGCTGCAAAGTTTTTTTGCATTTTTTGTTTTTGGATGCAATAAAATCCATCAAACTGTACACTTATTTTAGTGAAATATGATTTTTCTGCGAGAGGGGGAAAAAATGTGCAATACATGGTGGAGACCAAAAATCTCCGCAAGGTGTACCGGACCGGCGATGAAAAGGTAGTCGCTCTGGATAATATCGACCTGACCATCGAGCAGGGGCAGGTGTGCTGTATACTGGGTACCTCCGGCAGTGGTAAGTCCACCCTGCTGAACCAGCTGGCCGGGCTGGAAAAGCCCACCCGCGGCACGGTAAAGATCAAGGGCGCGACCATCTCCAAGATGAGCGAAAAGCAGCTGGCGGTGTTCCGGCAGAAGCACATCGGCTTTGTGTTCCAGTCCTACAATCTCATTCAGGGGATGACCGCTGTGGAAAATGTGGCCATGCCGCTGATGTTCCGCCGGGTGTCCCGCAAAAAGCGTGAGGAAGCCGCCCGTGAAATGCTAAAGCAGGTGGGACTGGGCGAGCGCATGGACCACCGTCCCAATGAAATGAGCGGCGGCCAGCAGCAGCGCGTGGGCATTGCCCGCGCCTTTGTTACCAATCCTGAGGTGGTATTTGCCGATGAACCCACCGGCAACCTGGATACCAAAACGACCAAAGAGGTCATGGAGATGTTCCTGCGGTTTGCCCGGGAAAAGGGCACCACGATCATACTGGTGACACACGACCGCAGCCTGGCAGAATACTGCGACCGCATCGTGACCATCTCGGATGGACGCATCATTTCCAATGAGGACCACCGCCATGCCAAGGCGATCCAAGACCCTCCTGCCGCCCCTACCGAGGAGCTGCCGGAGACCCTGCAATTTACCGATAACACACTGGCCGCCGGCCAAGGAGGAGTATGACCGTGAAAAAGATGAGCAAGATCCTGACATTTATTCTGGTGCTGGCCATGGTGCTGGGCACCGTAGCCATGGCCGAGGTTCCTACGCCGGCCGCCAATACCCCTGCCACGCAGGAAGAAACTGTTACATACACCATTACGGCCGGTACTTTTACCAATGGTCAAATGACGATTAAATATGGTACTACCCAAAGTCCTCTGGCCTCCGGTGCCTCTTTAACCGTCGAAAAAGATACCGAAATTACTGTTGAATTTTCCGCCACCGCTGGCTATGAATTTGTAAAAGCCACCTACAAAATCGGCGAAAAAGAGACTTCCCTTTCCGATGGCGGCAAATTCACCCTGACCGGTGATGCAACCATCACCCCCGTATTCCAGGCCAAGAGCACCCTGGGCGGCGAAAAGACCGCTGACAGCTTCCGGCTGGATGCTATTTGCAGCGGCAGCTACTACTGGCAGATGTACCACAAGGACATGGCCAATAACAAAAAGTACACCAAATATCCCGGTTCCCCTGCGGATAAGGTCAATCCCAGCTCTGAGATCGTAAAGGGCAACTATGTTGATTTGACCCTGTATGTTACTGACAATGACTTTCTGAGCCTTTATGGGTCCACCGGCTGCAGCAAGAATATTTTCTCGGTTACCACCCCTGGCGACAGCAGCTTCCTGGCTGGCTCCGGCGCCGGTGCTGAAATTGAAAAATGGACAGTAGGCAGCACCGATAAAGGTATGGTAATCCAGCTGACCGGCGTATACTATGTGGGCGGCAGCGATAACACCCTGAAGCTTATCATTACCCAGGGCAACTACAATGCTATTGTAACCTGCAAGATCGATAACGCCACCATCATCCCCACCAAGCCGGACGACGAAAAACCCGACACCGAGACCACCGCGGCCCAGCCCTATGTCATCATCAGCAGCTACAGCTACGGCAAGGGCGACCTGGTGGCCGGTGAGACCCGCAATATCACCATGACCTTCCGCAATACCAGCAAGACCATGGCCGTGGAAAACATGATGGTGACCATGACCCTGCCCGATGCCATGATGCTGACCAGCAGCTCCAATTCCTTCTACATCGAATCGCTGGCAGCCGAGGGCACCATCACCAAGACCGTGAATGTGACCGTGAAGCCCACTGCGGCGGCCCAGTCCCATTCCATGACCGTTGATTTTACCTATGACTACCTGGATAACGGCGTGCGCCGCAATGCCAAGACCACCGAGACCATCAGCATGCCGGTGCTACAGGTGGACCGCTTTACCGTGACCGGCATCGACCTGCCCCAACAGATCTTCATAGGCGAGGAAAATAACCTCTCCGTCAACTTCGTCAATAAGAGCCGTACCGATATCTACAATCTTTCCGCCAAGCTGAACTGCGAGGGGCTTTCCAATAACGGCGAGGAGCAGTATCTGGGCAACCTGGCCTCCGGCACCACCTCCAGCGCCGATTTCTACATCACCGGGAATGAAAAGTGCGAGCTGGTGGGTGAGGTCATCATCACCTACGAGGATACCAACATGAACCAGCGCACCGTTTCGGTGCCCTTTACCACGCAGGTGACCAGCTACGAGGATGTATGGGGTCCCAGCAATCCCAGCGTCGACCCCGGTATGGATCCCGGCACTGACCCCGGCATGGAAGAGCCTGCGGGTTTCCCGTGGTTCTGGGTCATCGGTGGTGTGGCGGTAGTGGCTGCCGGCGTATTCGTGTACCTGAAGCTGCGTAAAAATAAAAAGGAGAGCGTAGACGAAGATGAGGATATCTGACCTTCTGAGCGTCTGCCTGCGAAACCTGACCCGCCGCCGGGTGCGTACCGCCCTGACCGTTATCGGCGTTGTCATCGGCGTGTGCGCCATCATCTTGATGGTCTCACTCGGCATCGGTGCGCGGGAATCCATGATGCAGATGCTGCAAGAGTGGGGCGATCTTACCATCATCAATGTCTACAATTACGGCGGAGGCGAGACCAAGCTGGACGATAAAGCCCTCTCCAAAATACAGGCGATGGATCATGTGCAGATCGCGACCCCGTTTTACAGCAGTCGGGTCAGCTTCCGGCTGAAATCCCGCAACGGGCGCTATGCGGCCTATACCAATATCATCGGCATCTACCCCGAGGCGTTTGACGCTCTCGGCTATAAATTGAGCGACGGCACCTCCTTCGCAGACAGCAAAAAGGATTACAGCATGGTGGCGGGCGCCAATGTGGCGTATTCCTTCCGGGATACCAAGAAAAAACGCAATAACTATGTGGATCGCAACCAGACCGATGCCATGGGCAACCCCAAAAAGCCCTTTGTGGATATCATGAAGGATAAGCTGGTTTTGTACAGCGAAAGCTATGACAACAACGGCAACCTGAAAAAGGGCCTGGAGGTCACCCCCAATGTGACCGGCGTGATGGTGGAGGACTGGAACAAGGGCTGGGAGACCAGCGAATGCATCCTGATGGACATCAACCAGCTGAAGGCACTGGAGCAGAAATACTACAAGATCAGCGGTGAAAAGGCTCCCGACACCACCAACTATGATGAGGTACGGGTCAAGTGCGTAGACGCTGCCTCGGTTGCCGCAGTGCAGCAGTCCATCACCGATATGGGCTTCCAGTGCTCCTCGATGGAGGACACCCGCAAATACTTTGATGAGCAGCTTACCATGATCCAGACGATGCTGGGCGGTCTGGCGGCTATCTCTCTGTTTGTCGCCGCCATCGGCATCGCCAACACCATGGTCATGTCCATCTATGAGCGCACCAAGGAGATCGGCGTCATGAAGGTGCTGGGCGCCGAGCTGGGCGCCATCCGTGCCATGTTCCTCACCGAATCCGCTATGATCGGTCTGATCGGCGGCGTGGTGGGCGTTGGGCTCAGCTTCCTGATCAGCTATCTGTTAAACAATGTGCCGATCGTAGCAAACCTTCTGGCATCGCTGGGGCTCAGCTTCGGCAACGGCGGGGCGGTTTCCATCATTCCGTGGTGGCTGGTGCTGGTGGCAATGGTCTTTTCGATGATGGTCGGCGTTGTTTTCGGTTTTATCCCTGCCAACCGCGCTGTTAAGATCTCCGCTTTGGAGGCCATTCGGCACGACTAAAATCTACATTTTGCACATAGGAAAAAGCTCCTTCGGGGGCTTTTTTCTTTGCCCTGCCCGTGTTATACTGGGTGCAGAATGCAGGATAGGGCGCGGGGCGCTCCGGACGGAGGCCGGAGCCACGGCCCGTAGGGCCGTGTAAGGCCGTCCGCAGGGCGGCCTGCCCCGCGCCATACCTGCCCGCTGCATCCACTCTGCCAAGGAGGGAAACACCATGCCACACGATCTGCAAGCCAGCCTTGCCGCCTATCGGCCCTACAATGAGCAGGAGCAGCGCGATCTGCCGCTGCTGCTGGCCGCGCTAAAGCAGCCGGATAGCTTTACCCGGCAGAATGAAACCGCCCATTTTACCGCCTCGGCCTGGGTGGTGAACCCCGCGCGGAATAAGGTGCTGATGATCTATCACAATATCTACAATAGCTGGAGCTGGACCGGCGGCCATGCCGATGGAGAGACCGACCTTTTGGCGGTCGCATTGCGGGAGGTAGCCGAGGAAACCGGACTGCAAACGCTCCGCCCCGTCAGTCGTGAACTGTTCTCGGTCGAGATCCTTACCGTGGATGGACACGAAAAACGAGGGCGATATGTCCCCTCCCACCTGCATCTCAATTGCACCTATCTCATCGAAGCCGATGATACCGAGCCGCTGCGGGTAAAGCCCGATGAAAACAGCGGTGTGCGGTGGTTCGCCCCGCGAGAGGCGCTGGCCGCCTGCACCGAACCCTGGATGCGCGACCGTATCTACCAAAAGCTCATCGAAAAAAACACCCAGTATAAATAAAAGGAGGGACTGTCATGAAGCCGCATGAAACCACCGCCCAGTGCGTGGAGCGCAAGCTGGGGCGCAAGCTCCGCCTCATCCGCGTGGCGCGCGGGGAGGAACCGGCCGATATCGTATTCAAAAACGCCACCTATCTCAATGTGTTCAGCAATGACTTCTGCCATGGGGATATCGCTGTTTCCGATGGGCTCATCGCCGGCATCGGCAGCTACCACGGCAGCAAAGAGGTGGATGTCTCCGGCAGCTTTGTCTGCCCCGGCCTCATCGATGCCCACATCCACCTGGAAAGCAGCCTGGTTTCCCCTGCCGAGTTTGCCCGAGCGGTCATCCGCCACGGCACCACCACTGTCATCACCGATCCGCACGAGATCGCCAATGTCATGGGAGTGGATGGCATCCGCTATATGCTGGAGGCCACCGAGGGCCTGCCGGTGGATGTCCACTTTATGCTGCCCAGCTGCGTGCCCGCCACGCCGTTGGATGAAAGCGGCTGCACGCTGGATTATCAGGCCATCGATGACCTGTATGACCACCCTAGAGTTCTTGGCCTGGCGGAAATGATGAACTATGTCGGTGTCATCAATGGCGATCCAGCAGTCATCAGCAAAATCCTGGCCAGTCAGGCCCACCACAAAAAAATCGATGGCCACGCACCCGATCTCTCCGGCGCCGATCTCAACGCCTATATCGCCGCCGGCGTCTATTCCGATCACGAGTGCAGCACCTGCCAGAATGCGCTGGAAAAGCTGCAGCTCGGCCAGTTCATCATGATACGGGAGGGCACCGCCGCCCAGAATCTGCGGGCACTCCTGCCGCTGCTCAATCAGCAGTACTACTCCCGGTGCATGTTTGCCACCGATGATAAACACCCCCTGGATCTTTTGCAGGGCGGCCACATCGATTATATCATCAGGGAAGCCATTGCCTGCGGCGTTGATCCCATCATTGCCATCAAGGTGGCCAGCCATCAGGCAGCCCGCTATTTCCTGATGAACAACAAAGGCGCCATCGCCCCCGGCTACCTGGCCGACCTGGTGGTCTTCGATAACTTCCGTCACTTCAATATCCAGCAGGTGTATAAGCGCGGCCGCTGCGTCTTTGCGGATGGCGAGGTTCTACCCTTTGACGCGCCCGCGGTGGAACCCAGCCTTTCCCGCCGCGCGCACGAGACCTTCCGCATTGCGCCGGTCACGCCGCAGCAGCTGGCCGCCGGAGATCTGCCGGTCATCGGCATCGTCCCGGGCGAAATCATCACCCAGAACCTTGGCCGGGCGGCTGCCCCCGATCCCACCCATGATATCCTAAAGATCGCCGTAGCGGAGCGCCACCATGGCACCGGGCACATTGGCCTGGGATACATTAAAGGTTACGGCCTGCGGCAGGGCGCTGTGGCCACCAGCTTTGCCCACGATTCCCATAATATCATCGCCGTGGGCGCCGATGACGCCGACCTGTCCTTTGCCATCAACCGCATCTCGGCGCTGCAGGGCGGTATCGTCGTGGCGGAGGGCGGAAAGGTAATAGCTGAGCTACCGCTGCCGGTGGCTGGCCTAATGAGTGACGCCCCGCTGGAGGAGGTAAACGACCTGCTGGAGCAGGCCAAGGCCGCCGCCCACCGCATGGGTGTTTCCCCGGGCATCGATCCCTTTATGACCCTCTCCTTTATGAGCCTGCCGGTCATTCCCGCCCTCAAGATCACCACCCACGGGGTCTTTGATGTGGAACAGTGGAAATACATCTGATTTTTCTTGCAGAGCCGTGTCCTTCCCCCCTGTGGGGCGGGCACGGCTTTTCCATTTAGGGCTTTTTGCAGGGGGCATGGCGGGCGCCCGCACCCTATCTCGCCTCCATTTGTGTACCTCCTCCAAAAACAAATGCCAATCCCCTGTAAACATTGTCTTTCCTTTCGCCCTTTTATGTGCTAAAATATTGCATTATAGGGAGCGTTCCACCGATACGGTCGGGCCAGCCCTTCCGGGCAGCCCTCCCCCGCTCCGGTACGCCCCTGCCAAATCTCTGCAAAAGGAGTGACAGTGTGTGAATTTTTCCGTCAATAGCCCCATCCTGTTCGTGCTGGCCGGTGTTATCATTCTGGCCGTGCTGCTGCAGTCGGTCTTTTTCCTGGTGCGTGCCGTCCGCCGCAGCAAGGAGATCGGCATGGACCAGCAAAAGCTGCGCAAGACCATGGTCACCGCCGGCGTTTTCACCATCGCCCCGGCCGTCGCCATCGTCATCAGCGTCATCACCCTCTCCAAGGACCTCGGCCTGCCGCTGCCCTGGCTGCGCCTTTCGGTGGTCGGCTCCCTCTCCTACGAGACCATTGCCGCCACCAACGCCGAAAGCGCCATGGGCCTCACCTTCGGGCAGGTTTCCGCCCTTACCGCTTCCCAGTATGTCACCATCGCCTGGGTCATGACCATCAGCATCATGCTGGGCATCTGGCTGGTACCGCTCATCGGTAAAAAGCTGCAGGGCGGCATGACCAAGATAGAAAACCGTGATAAGCGCTGGGGCGATATCCTCTCCTCCGCCCTGTTCATCGGTATGATCGCCGCTTTCCTCGGCTATGTGTTCTGTGATTTCGGCACCATCTTCCATGGTGATCCCTCCGGCCTTATCCCGGTATGTGTCATGATCGTTTCCGCCATCATTATGGCGCTGTGCGGCCTTATCATGAAAAAAACCGGCTGGCACTGGGTGGGCGATTACGCCCTGCCGATGAGTCTTATTCTCGGCATGGCCTCCGCCATTCCCATCACCGGCTGGCTGTCCTAAGGGAAAGGAGGATCACACCATGAAAAAAGCAAATATGACTTATATGGATTCCGTCCATCACTACGGCCGCGTCTGGAACCTTTCGATGATGGTTCTGCTGCTGATGTTCCCCGCCGCCGTCTCTATCATCTTCCACGCCCCGGCCGATGGCAAGGGTCTGCTGATGGGCCTCATCGCCACTGCCCCCATGTACTGGGCGGTCGGATTTATTGAAACGCTGACCTATGTGCCCATGCTGGGCGCAGGCGGCAGCTACCTCTCCTTCGTCACCGGCAATATCAGTAATCTCAAGCTCCCCTGTGCCCTCAACGCCCTGGAGCAGGCCGATGTGAAAGCCAACAGCGAGGAAGGCGAGATCGTTTCCACCGTGGCCATTGCCGTTTCCAGCATCGTCACCACCGTCATCATCATTCTGGGCGTCATTCTCATCATCCCGCTCACCCCGGTGT
>ENA-OZFZ01000679-OZFZ01000679.1-human-gut-metagenome-genome-assembly--contig:-NODE-679-length-16158-cov-4.418680_pt1 | contig 16158 bp, 10 predicted proteins | sample MGYA00244621_ERZ653640 | MGnify/ENA primary metagenome ERZ653640 (study PRJEB26926, sample SAMN06165019) | human gut metagenome | biome: ENVO:00009003; feature: ENVO:2100002; material: ENVO:00002003... | reverse complement strand
TTCATGAGCGTCTCGTGGGCTCGGAGATGTGTATAAGAGACAGTGCTAATACAATTGTTTTTGGTTTACGAAGTAAAAAGAAGGAAGTATGTTCAAAATAGATTTGGGCAGAGATAAAATAATGGGCATACATGTCCGGTGTGTCATCCGTCAGCTCACCAAAGGAATGGAATACACGGATAGTAGCCATTGGAATGATATCTTCCAAAATGTTTTTTAACCCCAGGCAAGTGAGGGTATTTGGGTCTACTATGGCTATTTCGGGATGATGCATGATGTTTTCTTTGGTGCAAAGATACATATCTTTTATAAAAAACAGATTCATAAAGACAAAGAAATCTTCTTTTAGGCAACATCACCAATCATTTATTTGTAGGGGCGCATTTGAATGCGCCCGCATATGTGCTGTAAATCATTTTCGGATAGGTTCAATCTGTCATTACTCCTAAATAAGTGGCTGCTGCTTCAGCACATTTTTCTCCATCGATACCTGCTGAAACAATTCCTCCGGCGTAACCTGCTCCTTCTCCACAAGGAAATAACCCATTGACAGTGACATGTTGCAGTGTCTCATTATCTCGCAGGATCCGTACCGGAGCCGACGTGCGTGTTTCTACACCAATCATCACTGCTTCATTGGTCAGGAAGCCATGGCTGCTCTTTCCGAATTGTTGGAAACCTTTGCTCAAACGGTCGGTAATGAATGCAGGCATCCAAAAATGCAGGGGAGAGGAAACTAATCCCGGACTATACGAACTGTCGGGTAAATCATAGCTTAGTTTTTTGCGGGTGAAGTCCACCATTCGTTGTGAAGGTGCGGTTTGGCGCATATTGCCTTGCTGCCAGCAGGAGGCCTCCAATGCTTCTTGGAAATACATCATGGTTAATGGACAATGGTCGGTAGTCCATTGACCATGATTTTTATTAGTGGCTTTTAATTCTTCACTTTTCGTTTTTAATTCTTCTGTAAAAAGATTATTTTCCGCCAGATCTTCCGGCCTGATTTCTACCACCATGCCGGAGTTGCTCCATTTGGAGCCGCGGTTGCTGGGACTCATGCCGTTTACTACAATCTGATGCGGACCGCTTGCGGCAGGAACAACAAATCCTCCCGGACACATACAAAAACTATAGACACCACGTCCTTCTACTTGTGTCACAAAGCTATATTCAGCGGCAGGCAGATACTTTCCACGTCCGTTTTTATTATGATATTGTATTTGGTCAATCAGCATGGACGGGTGTTCCAAACGTACTCCTACTGCAATTCCTTTGGTTTCCATCTCTATACCATTGTCATACAACCACCGATACACATCCCGTGCGGAATGTCCGGTAGCCAGAATAACAGGTCCTTTGAAAGTCTTTCCGGTATTTGTTTCTATACCTGTGATTTTGTTTTTTTCTATAATAAGGGAATCCATTCGTGTTTCGAAATGCACTTCACCACCACATTCTATGATGGTATTCCGCATATTTTCAATCACACGCGGCAACTTGTCTGTACCGATGTGGGGATGGGCATCTGCCAGGATGGAGGTACTGGCGCCATGTTGGCAGAATACATTCAGAATTTTGTTCACATTCCCTCGCTTTTTGCTTCGGGTATAGAGTTTGCCGTCTGAGTAGGCTCCTGCTCCTCCTTCTCCGAAACTGTAGTTGCTTTCAGGGGCAACTTTGTGCTCACGGCTGATACGGGCGATATCTATTTTTCTATCGCGTACATTCTTACCTCGTTCCACTACGACAGGCCGGAGTCCTAACTCTATTAATCGCAAAGCAGCAAAAAGTCCGCCCGGTCCTGCTCCCACGACAATGACTTGTGGTTTCCCATCTACCTTATTATATATAGTACGGGTGAACTCCTCATCTTGTGGCATTTCATTAATATATAGGCGTACTTTCAAATTTACATAGATGGTGCGTTGACGTGCGTCTATGCTCCTTTTTAAGATGCGAAGGGCATGGATGGTACGTATATCCAATCCCTTGTCATGTCCGATGAACTGTTTCAGTGACTGTTCGTTGGCTGCTTGTTCAGGCAAGACTCTTATTTGAAATTCCTGTATCATGGTTCTTATTTGGATTGTTCGCCTTCCGGCATTAATTTTTTACGGTAATAAGAATTGGCGGTATATAGTGCGGCGGCAGGGTTGTGTCCTGTCACACGGTCTTTGGTCACTAAAGTTGTAGTATAGGCATTAGAGTACTTGTAGAATAAACTGTCATGTCCCACACATAGTCCGATAACCACGTTCAACTCTGTATATGCTTGGTTGAGAAGGCGTGCTTGTAGGATAGGGTTACACATTGCCGCACCGATTTTTTCACATTCTTTGGGGATTCCGATAGAGGATTTGGCTATTCCGGCTACTTTGCAGATTACTGAATATACCTCAAAGCCGTTAGCACGGAGGATGCGGGCAAAAATACGGGCTTCATTCACCAGTCCGATACAATAGGCAATTCCTAGTTTTTTATATCCCATCTTGCGTGCGAAAGTCATGATTTCTTCCACACGGGTTAATCGGCAGTAACCTTCATATTCCACTTCGGCACTGGCTGCCATTATCTTGTTGTTGTCGTTATATTGTTTCAACGCCCATTCCAAATCTTCTTGTTCCAAATGGGTAGTCAGACAAAATTCAGGGTAAGTGCGCTCTTTGAACTTGCAGTTCTGTGTGCCGCAGTCTATGCAGGTCGGGGGGTATGATTGTTCTTTTGTCATTTTATATCATTATTCAAATTAAGTTTTCTCTTATTTATCTCATCCAAACAAAGCTCGGAACGCTTCTTCTACCTTCCTTACCGGAATGATTTCTATCTTTAATTTTGATGTATCCATTCCTTGCAAATTATGTTTCGGTATAAGAATTTGTTTGAAACCTAATTTCTCTGCTTCTCCGATGCGTTGCTCAATACGGTTTACAGGTCGGATCTCACCACTCAGTCCTACTTCACCCGCCATGCAGGTGTCACGTTCTATTTCCGTATCCATATTGCTGGATAGAATGGCACTGATGACAGACAGGTCGATGGCCGGATCATTCACTTTCAATCCACCTGCGATATTCAAAAAGACATCTTTTTGTGCCAGTTTGAATCCTACCCGTTTTTCAAGTACTGCCAGAAGCATGTTCATACGTCGTAAATCAAATCCGGTGGCAGAACGTTGCGGATTCCCATATACTGCCGAACTGACTAAAGCCTGTGTTTCAATCAAGAAAGGGCGGACTCCTTCTATGGCAGAGGCGATAGCAACCCCGCTCATCCCGTCATGGTCTTGGCTAAGCAACAGTTCGGACGGGTTGCTCACTTGGCGCAAACCGTTTTGGCGCATTTCATAAATGCCCAGTTCGGCGGTGCTTCCGAAACGGTTCTTGATGCTGCGGAGAATGCGGTACATATAATGTTGGTCACCTTCAAATTGCAATACGGTGTCTACAATATGTTCCAGTACCTTGGGGCCGGCAATGCTTCCTTCTTTATTGATATGGCCGATCAGAATGACCGGCGTATTTGTTTCTTTGGCAAATTTTAAAATAGAAGCGGAACATTCACGTACCTGTACCAAACTGCCGGGAGAAGAGTCTATCGTTTCGGTTGAGATGGTTTGAATAGAGTCGATGATCACTAAATCGGGTCGTGTATTCTTGATATGGACGTAAATCTGCTCCAACGAAGTTTCACAGACTATCAGGCAGTCGGAAGAATTATGCGGGATACGGTCTGCACGCAGTTTTAATTGCCGGGCACTCTCTTCTCCCGATATATACAATACTTTTTTGTCAGGCAGATGAAGTACGGTTTGCAGCACCAAAGTGGATTTGCCTATCCCCGGTTCACCGCCCAGTAGAACGAGTGATCCCGGTACTAAACCGCCTCCCAATACCCGGTTCAGTTCTTCGTCGTGCATATCAATTCGAGGTTCGTCCCCTCCGGTAATGTCATTCAGTGTGACAGGCTTGCTTTTTACGGATTCCAGGCCGGATACCGGTCTTTTGTTTGCAGGTTCCTTGCGTATAATTTCTTCTACGTATGTGTTCCATGCACCGCAAGACGGACATTTCCCTACCCATTTGGGTGAATCCTGCCCACAGTTGGTGCATACATATACAGTCTTTTCCTTTGCCATATTCTTACGGGATAATTAAAACAGCGCAACTTGAGGCTGAATTTGTACAAAGGTAAGGAAATAGTTCTGCATATCAACATGGGCAGGATAAAAAAGTTTTGTCTTATTTCTGCTTTAATAAAAACCATTCTTATATTTTATCGCAAAAAAATGGGAAATTGTGATAGATTGTAGGAAATTGTTTTTATATTTGCATCGTTCAAATAAAAAACAGAAGAAGAACAATAATAAAATGACGATATACTATCTCCATACAACCACCACATTAGGGATGGGGCACATGACAACTACAATGTCCACATCCACAACAATGACCCCTCGGGGTTAAGGATAGTATATGTGTTTCTACGTGATACACGCTTACGGACGTAAGCAAAACAAGCTTTTAATTTTATTTTTTTAGTGTAAACAGATACAGTTTCTTTTCGTTGTCATGCTGGGTGAAACGAAAGTAGATTCTTTACCGGACTTGAAATGGCTCGGAGGACAGAATGGCAAAAGAAGCTGGAATAAAAATAGATAATTGCATGAAAGTTATGAAATTCGGCGGGACATCCGTAGGTTCCGTGAACAGCATTTTAAGCGTCAAACAGATAGTAGAGGCAGTTGAAGAGCCCGTAATTGTAGTTGTGTCGGCATTGGGCGGTATAACTGACAAGTTAATCAATACTTCGCAGATGGCTGCCAATGGGGATTCCGCATACGAGAAAGAATACCGTGAAATTGTGAATCGTCACATTGAAATGGTATATACCGTAATTCCGGCAGGTAATGAGCGTACTGTTTTATTGGATAAGGTCAATGAATTGTTGAGTGAACTGAAGGATATTTTTCAGGGAATTTATCTGATAAAGGACTTGTCGTCTAAAACGTCGGCTACTATTGTAAGTTATGGTGAGCGCTTGTCGTCTATTATTGTAGCTTCGTTGATAAAGGGGGCTGTATGGTATGACTCCCGCAACTTCATTAAGACTGAAAAAAAACATGCCAAACATATTCTGGATTCCGAACTGACCACTCGCTTGGTTAAAGAAACTTTCCAGAAATTACCGGAAGTGGCATTGGTTCCCGGATTTATCTCTACTGATAAGAACAGTGGTGAAGTGACCAATTTGGGACGTGGCGGTTCAGATTATACCGCTTCTGTCATAGCTGCGGCACTGAATGCGGATAGCTTGGAAATATGGACGGATGTGGATGGTTTCATGACGGCAGACCCGCGTGTAATCAGTACGGCCTATACCATTAATGAGTTGAGCTATGTGGAAGCGATGGAGCTTTGTAACTTTGGAGCGAAGGTGGTTTATCCGCCGACTATTTATCCGGTATGTCATAAGAATATTCCTATTCTGATTAAGAATACATTCAATCCTCAAGGCGAGGGAACTATCATAAAGCAGGAAGTGAATTCCGGTTCTAAAGCCATTAAAGGTATCTCATCCATCAATGATACGAGTTTGATTACGGTTACCGGTCTGGGAATGGTGGGAGTGATCGGAGTGAATTTCCGGATTTTTAAAGCATTGGCACAAAACGGCATCAGCGTGTTTATGGTATCGCAGGCATCTTCCGAGAACAGTACTTCTATCGGTGTGCGTAATCAAGATGCGGCGCTGGCTTGTGAAGTGCTGAATGAGGAATTCTCCAAAGAAATAGAAATGGGGGAAATCAGTCCGGTTGTTGCCGAAATGAATTTGGCTACCATTGCCATTGTCGGTGAGAACATGAAACATACACCGGGCATCGCCGGTAAGCTGTTCGGGACTTTAGGCCGTAACGGCATTAGTGTGATTGCTTGTGCGCAAGGTGCTTCGGAAACCAATATCTCTTTCGTGGTAGAATCCAAGTCACTGCGCAAATCATTGAATGTGATTCATGATTCGTTCTTCCTGTCCGAATATCAGGTGCTGAACCTTTTTATCTGCGGTACAGGTACGGTAGGAGGCAGTTTGATAGAGCAAATCCGTTGTCAGCAACAAAAGTTGATGCAGGAACGCGGTTTGAAGCTGAAAGTGGTAGGTATAGCCGATGGACATCATGCGTTGTTTACCCGTGCAGGCGTAGACTTGTCACATTATAAGGAAGAGTTGGCAGAGAAAGGAATGCCTTCGTCCACCCAGGTGTTGCATGACGAGATTATAGGTATGAATATATTCAACTCTGTGTTTGTGGATTGTACAGCCAGTGCAGAAGTTGCATCCTTATATAAAGATTTTCTGATGAATAATATTTCGGTGGTAGCGGCCAACAAAATTGCCGCTTCTTCCGAATACTCCGTTTATAGCGAACTGAAACAAATAGCCCGCCGTCGCGGTGTAAAATTCTTGTTTGAAACCAATGTAGGTGCAGGGCTACCCATTATCAACACAATCAATGACTTGATAAACAGCGGAGACAAGATATTGAAAATAGAGGCGGTATTGAGCGGTACGCTGAATTACATCTTTAACAAAATCAGCGCGGACATTCCTTTCAGCAAGACCATCAAAATGGCACAGGAAGAGCGCTACTCGGAACCCGATCCGCGTATTGACCTGAGTGGCAAGGATGTGATTCGTAAACTGGTTATTCTGGCTCGTGAAGCCGGATATAAATTGGAACAGGAAGATGTGGAAAAACATCTTTTTGTACCGAATGATTTCTTTGAAGGCCCGTTGGAGGAGTTCTGGAAGAAAGTACCTTCCCTGGATGCGGATTTTGAATCACGCCGTCAAAAGCTGGAGGATGAAAACAAACGCTGGCGTTTTGTAGCCAAACTGGAAGATGGGAAAGGCAGTGTGTCTTTGCAGGAAGTGGACAGCAAACATCCATTCTATGGTCTGGAAGGCAGCAACAACATTATTCTGCTTACAACCGAGCGATATAAAGAGTATCCGATGATGATACAAGGATATGGGGCCGGTGCCAGTGTGACTGCCGCCGGAGTATTTGCCGATATCATGAGCATCGCTAATATTTAGGCTTATGAAACATATTATTATTTTAGGCGACGGTATGGCCGACTGGCCTGCCGAATCACTGGGAAACAAAACATTGCTGCAATACTCCAGTACACCTTATATGGATAAGTTGGCCGCTATGGGACGTACCGGGAGGTTGGTTACAGTTGCTCCCGGATTTCATCCGGGTAGTGAAGTGGCGAATATGTCTGTTATGGGCTATAATTTACCGAAGGTGTACGAAGGCCGTGGGCCGTTGGAAGCAGCAAGCATCGGGGTGGAGTTGCAACCGGGCGATATGGCTATGCGTTGTAACATTATCTGCATCGAAGATGAGAAGATAAAAAATCACTCCGCCGGACATATCACTACCGAAGAAGCTGATGTGCTGGTTAGATATTTGGAAGAAAAATTGGGTTCTGACCGGATTCATTTCTATACCGGTGTACAATATCGCCATTTGTTGGTGATAAAAGGGGGAAATAAACAATTGGACTGCACCCCGCCCCATGATGTGCCTTTGCAGCCTTTCCGTCCGCTCATGGTGAAGGCGGAAGTACCGGAGGCGCAGGAAACAGCCGGATTGATAAATAATCTTATCCTGGCTTCCCAGGAATTGTTGGCAGATCATCCGGTTAATCAAAAACGTATAGCCGAAGGCAAAGATCCTGCTAATAGTATCTGGCCTTGGAGTCCGGGGTATCGCCCGCAGATGGAACCTCTCTCCGGGAAGTATCCGGCCATAAAGAAAGGGGCTGTTATTTCAGCGGTGGACTTAATCAATGGCATAGGACATTATGCAGGATTACGCCGTATTGCTGTAGAGGGGGCTACCGGTTTATATAATACGAATTATGAGAATAAGGTAGCTGCGGCATTGGAAGCATTGAAGACGGACGACTTTGTGTATCTGCATATTGAGGCCAGTGATGAGGCCGGTCACGAAGGAGATTTTAAGTTGAAGCAGTTTACTATTGAAAATCTGGACAAACGTGTTGTAGGACCTGTTTATGAAGCAGTGAAGGATTGGGATGAGCCTGTGGCTATCGCCGTGCTTCCGGATCATCCTACGCCTTGCGAACTCCGTACCCATACAGCCGAACCTGTGCCTTTCCTTATCTATTATCCCGGTATAGAACCGGACTGTGTGCAGACCTTTGATGAAGTGGCATGTGTGGAAGGCAGTTATGGAATATTGAAAGAAGATGAGTTTATGAATGAATTTATGAAAAAATAATGTGGCAGTTTGCTAATTTGCCCCAATGGCAACCCTCCATGCAAAGCCCTTGGCACATTAGCACATTGACGCATTGAAAAATTGTTTACTATGAAATATTACAGTACGAATCACCAGGCTTCCGATGCTTCTCTGGAAGAAGCTGTAGTGAAGGGGCTGGCTTCTGACAAAGGTTTGTATATGCCCGAGGCCATCAAGCCATTGCCGCAAGAGTTTTATGATCAGATTGAGAATCTGTCGTTTCAGGAAATTGCTTATCGCGTGGCCGATGCTTTCTTCGGTGAGGATGTTCCTGCTGAAACACTGAAGCAGATCGTTTATGATACATTGAGTTTTGATGTTCCTGCCGTAAAGGTAAAGGATAATATTTACTCTTTGGAACTGTTTCATGGTCCTACATTGGCATTTAAAGATGTAGGTGGACGTTTCATGGCCCGTTTGTTGGGCTACTTCATTAAAAAAGAAGGGCAAAAGCAGGTGAATGTACTGGTTGCGACTTCGGGGGATACCGGTAGTGCTGTAGCCAATGGCTTCCTCGGAGTGGAAGGTATTCATGTGTATGTGCTTTATCCGAAAGGAAAAGTCAGTGAAATTCAGGAAAAGCAGTTCACTACTCTGGGGCGGAATATCACAGCGTTAGAAGTGGACGGTACTTTTGATGACTGTCAGGCATTGGTTAAGAATGCGTTTATGGATGCTGATTTGAATGCGCACATGAAGTTGACTTCTGCCAACTCCATCAATGTGGCTCGTTTCCTGCCACAGGCATTTTATTACTTCTATGCCTACGCACAGTTAAAGAAAGAAGGAAAAGCGGATCATCTGGTAGTGTGCGTACCTAGCGGAAACTTTGGTAATATCACCGCCGGACTATTTGGTAAACGCATGGGCTTGCCTGTCAAGCGTTTTATTGCAGCCAATAACCGGAATGATATTTTCTACCAATACTTACAGACCGGAAAATACAATCCTCGTCCTTCCATAGCTACTATTGCCAATGCAATGGATGTGGGAGATCCAAGTAATTTTGCCCGTGTACTGGCATTGTACGGTAACAGTCATGCTGCCATAACAGCGGATATCTCTGGTGCGACTTATGCGGATGAACAGATTCGTGAAACGGTGGGTGAGGTATATCGGGAAACCGGTTACTTGCTCGATCCGCATGGAGCCTGCGGTTATCGTGCTTTATCCGAAGGATTGTCCCCCAGCGAAACGGGTATTTTCCTGGAAACGGCACATCCGGCTAAATTCCTGGAAACTGTGGAAGGCATCATTGGCGACAAAGTGGAGATTCCCGCCAAACTGCAAGCGTTTATGAAAGGAACCAAACAAAGTGTTCCGATGGAAAAAGACTTTGAAAGTTTCAAAGGCTATTTGATGAAAGAATAGCTTTTAGAAATAGATATCTGATAAGAAAAGAGAGGGGCAAAAGTCCAAAGTAACTATCCAATGGTTCACCGTAGGGGCGGATTGAATAGTTACTTTGGGCTTGTTTACATAAAGAACAAAAAAGTTCCGTCACAGCAACGTGCTCATTACTAGTTACTTTCTGTGTAAAAGAATCTCAAACCTCCTTCAATCGGTATGCTTCCGGCTATCGAATCCTGTTACGTATGTAACAAAGTTTGTTCCTACCGTATCTTTCACTCCGTTTCATTTTCACTCCGTTTCATTTGATATTTCACTTGGGTGAAGCAACTGTTTCACTTAGGCGAAAACGGCTGTTCATCTAAGTGAAATCGCCTCTTCACTTGGGTGAAGCAACAAATGCAGATGGGCAAAAATAAGCCTTATGACGCTCTCCTGCAAGGAAGTAACCGCAACTATGGCACAGGAATTAGAACAACCGATATACGTCAAGCCGAATTTGATAGCGGAGAATGGAAAACCGTTTCAGGGGAATTTAGAATATTTTTTCACATTATATTGTTGATTTACAGAGAGATACTGCGCGTGGTCCGGAATGGTTGATGCGTGTCTTTATTTTATTTCTTCCAGCAACTTCCCGAACGAAGTGAATGTCCGTTGTTTCCCGCCCCAGGTGAGGTACAAGGCATCGGGAGCGATGACTTGTAGATGGGGCAGACCGGCAGGAGCGTTTTGGGTTTGCAGACAAGTATATCCGTGACGGTTCAGTGCGTTGATAGTCCAGTGCAATAAGGTTTCGTCTGTCGCTTCCACCGTTATTTCCTGCTTTCCATTCACGGTTGGATAGTAGATGCCATGATCATAATCGAACCGGATATTACTGTGTGAGAACAGCGTGTCCATCCGATGGTTCAGAATCATATCTTCCGTCACTCCGCATTGCAGTCCTGTTTCTTTGGACAGCAGCCAAAGCTTGTCCGACAGTACCAGGGCTTGTTCTATGTCATGGGTGGATAGCAGGATGGCCTTGTTTTGCTCCACCGCCAATTGATGCAGCAAAGTCATGATTTCAATGCGGCTCACCACGTCCAGAAAAGCGGTCGGCTCATCCAAGATGATAAGCGGACATTCCTGAACCAATGCTTTGGCTATCATTACCTTTTGCCGTTCTCCGTCCGAAAGTTCGGCGGTGTAGCTTTCGGCTTTGTGGGCAATGCCTACGGCATCCAATGCCTCTTTGATAATGAGATGGTCTTTGGGATGGAGCCGTCCGAAGAAACCTGTATGCGGCTGGCGTCCCAAAGCTACCAGTTCATACACGGTCAGCCCTCCGGCTTGTGTCTTGTCTGTCAGGACCACGCCGATGGTGCGCGAACGTTCCTTTTCCGAATACTGCTGCAAAGGCTTGCCCAGCAATTGCAAATCTCCTGCCAGTGAAGGTTGCGAAGCGGACAGGGTGCGGAGCAAAGTCGATTTTCCGGCCCCGTTTGCTCCAAGCAGACTGGTCAGTTCTCCCGGATAGAGTCCGAAAGAAAGGTGTTCGTGCACTTTCTTTTCTCCTTTGTGGGTACGATAACCTATGCACAGGTCTGTGGCGGTGATGACAGCTTGCTTTTCCATCAGTTGAAGTACTGGATTTTACGTTGGTTCACAATGACATAAATAATAATGGGCGCACCAATGACCGGAGTGACGGCATTCAGCGGAATGATACCTGCTTCGCCCGGCAGAATGCAGATGAAGTTGCAGAGCAGGGCAATGGCTCCTCCCGTCAGCATGGTGACAGGTAGCAGAGAATTATGGTTGGAGGTTCCCAGCATGAGGCGGGCAATGTGCGGCACAGCCAGTCCGATAAAGGAAATCGGGCCGCAGAAAGCGGTAGTCGTCGCTGTCAGTAATCCGGTGGCGACAAGCAGCAGGTTACGTGTACGGCGGATGTTGATTCCCAGGTTTTCGGCATAGCGTGTTCCCAGCAGCAGGGCATTCAGAGGCTTTATCAGCAGTATGGTAATCAGCAGTCCCGCCATTGTGACCAAGGAGAAAAAGGGAAGCTGCTGCAAAGATACTCCTCCAAAGTTTCCCATTCCCCAAATCATGTAGGAATGCACCCCTTCTGCCGTGGAGAAAAAGTTGAGCAGGGAGATGGCAGATGAAGTGATATACCCTATCATGATACCTATAATGAGCAGCATGATGCTGTTTTTTATCAAAGTGGAGAAGAACAGGATGATTCCCATCACCAGCATGGAGCCTATGAATGCTCCGATAATGACGGACAGGAATCCGGATAAAGTGAATACTCCGGCAGTAATCGTACCTGCGCCTGCCAGCATGACCAAGGCAACTCCCAAACTGGCTCCCGAACTGATTCCCAGTATGGAAGGGTCGGCCAAAGGGTTATTGAATGTGGTTTGCAACATCAGTCCCGATGCTGCGAGTGCCATTCCGCAAAGGAGGGCGGTAATGGCTTGCGGCAGACGGGATTCCCAGACTATGAAACTCCAACTCGCCTTTTCTACTTCATTGCCTGTAAGGATATGCCACACCGCATCGGCAGGGATGTTTACCGAACCGAACAACAGGTTGGCTCCTGTCAATGCAAGGATGAGGAGGAGCAGTATGATACCGTATTTTGTTCCTTTGTTATTCATTGATACTGTTTGGGGGTACGCCCACTGTAGGGAGTGTGTCAAAACTAACCCGGCCTATCCTATCGTCAGCTGTAGGGGCAGCATTATCCACGTTTTGACATAACCCTACGGTGATTTACTCCGCTAATTTAGTGAAATATTTTAATTCATACCCTTCTAAAAGCGTAGGATGGAATATTTTTATCAAATCTTTCAGTAATCGGTCGGGATGGAAAGGGGAATCTTCGTAAAAGTCTACCTTCCCTGTGTTGCATCCATAAATGTTGCGTTCCTTGAATGCACGGAAACCGGTGTATGGAGCATAGTCCTGCTCCAATTCCTTATAAGTCTTGTCAATGGCCTGATTATATTTGATGAGCCAGAAATCTGCATTCTGACCTTTGTCAAACACGGTTTCGAAGGCTAGGGGAACAGAACCGCTATGCTCGTCATCGGCAAACACATAATTGGCTCCGGCATCCGCATAGATGCGTGCAGAGGTGCTTTTACCTCCCGGAACATACCAAGCCGAACCGTTTTTCAGTTCGCTGATAACGCTCGGTGCAGATGAAAGGGGAGCAACCAATGCTTTCAGCTCATTATAGTTTTTTTCCACCTCGGCAAACAAACTGTCCGCTTTTTGTGCCTCACCGAACAGAAGGCCGTAGAAGCGCATCCATTCGGCACGTCCCAATGCCGAAGTTTCCATGTAGTCTGCACATTCGATAATGGGGATGTTGAGTTTTTCCACCCGTCCGTATCCGCCACTGTTCTCGAAAGGGGAGAGCATAATGGCATCGGGGTGCAGGTCGATTATCTTTTCTATATCCGGGTTCATTCCATTCCCTACATCGGCGATGCTTCCTGTGCGGCAGCCATCCTGCACTTCTTGCAGTTTGATATACTTCAAATCGCAGACTCCTCCAATACTTTTCAAAGCACCAATCTGGTTGAGCAATCCGCAATGTACGGATGAGTAAACAACGGCCTTGCTCAATGGCGTGCGGACAAGTGTCCCTTCCGGCAAGTCGGCAGGCAGGGACTTTTCTTTGTCAACCAAGACATAGGTATGCAGTATCCGGGTCGTATCCCATGGATTGCGCAGACGGGCAATGGTATAGTCTTCGGTTGCAGACAGATTGAGGTTTTCTGCATAACGCAAAGGGATTGCTTTTTCTGCTTCTATTACAGAAGCAGTCTTGCTTCTTCCGCCGCAGGAGGAAAAAAGCAAGACTGAAAGCATCAGGTGAATAAAGAGAGAAAATTGTTTCATTGGTTAGTCAATAAATACGGCTGCTCTAGGACTTACACCACCGCTCTCGAATTTTTCAATAAAAGTACCGTCTTTCTTGAAACGATATATATCTCCGTTAGTATTATAATCGGTAGTACCGACATAAAAATCTCCATTTTCAGGATTGATACTCAACATATAAAAGATACGAGTCTTGAGTTCTTCTGGCATTTGTAAAAAACTAGTTTCTTCTTTTTTGTTGGTTTTAGCATTATAAGAATATAATGTATGGTTGGATGTATTTGTATTATAGTCTGTTTCTGAATAGATAACATATACCACATCATTATATTCAGCCATTAATGTGCCCGGTCCAATTTTTTTGTAGGTTTTGTTTTCTTTGTCATAGATTGCTACAGTATAGTCATAATCAGGGTACGGACCACCATATCCTTGGATGAAAATTTTGTCATTAGCTTCTAGTATCCTATCCGGATTCTGGAAAATTTCCACATGCTCTGCTGTATCAAAAGTCTTGATATCAATGATAGACAAACGATTGTCATATCCGAAACCGGAGTTTACCAGATATAGTTTGCCATCTTCTTCAATAATATGCTCGGGATTTTGTCCTACAGCTACCATCTTTTCAAAAGTTAATGTGTTAGCATCCAAACGGGCTACATTACCACTGCTTAAAGTAACGTAAAGTTTTCCGTCTTCAGCAGCCATATAGCGAGGCTGTCCTTGCTCGTCTGTAAAGCTATAACGCGCTTGTTCTACACAAGCTTCATTCAGTTTGCATACATATTTAGAGCCATACATGGATACATAAATATTATTATTATATTTTATCATATCTTGTCCTGTATCTCCTAGTTTGGCTTCATTTTGCTTATAGAAAATGTCATCTATTACATTGTTTCTTTTATCGGGATCATAGTATGTGATGCCGGCATTGTTCTTTTGATAAGAACCTTCATTCAAAATGTAGACACGATTTTCAGGCAATTCCACCTTCGAACCTTCATCGTTTTTTTTGCTGTCATCGTCATCATCACTACATGAGGTGAATGAAACACCCAGCATTAACATACACAGTGTTCCAAAAAATAAGCTTCTTAGTTTCATAATTAATTTTTAAAAGTTAGACATTTATATTGTTTAAAATCTTAATACTCCCGTTATGCGCCAGGAACGTCCGGGCATGGGATAATATTTGATAACATCATATTGCTTGTCAGTGAGATTGATAACTTCTGCCTGAAGGCGGAGGTGACAGCCTTTCATTGTAAATTCCCGCCATAAAGTGGCTGTGTGTTCTACATAACCGTCTATCTTATTCACCGGTATATTCTGTGCCATATAGTAGCGTTCGCTGACCCCTGTCAGGCTGTAACCCACATTAATCCAAGGAGTTTCGATGGTGGTCGAAGCATTGCCGCTATGCTGAGGCGTATAGGGCAGCTGGTCTTTATAATTCTTGGCATCGGGATTTGTCATATCTATGGCTTTTTGCCAGGAATAATTGCCGCTTAATCCTACGTTTATGTTAGGGCAGACAGGTATGGAAGTAGCCATTGTCGCATCAAGGCCGGTGATATGTACCGTGCCGTAATTCTGCATTTTCCATACATAAGTACTGGGAAAGGCGACTATTTTATCGGTTACTTCATTATAATATCCGTCAAGAGTGATAGAAAGGAAATCGGTAAACGAAAACGGCTTGCCGTTCCAAGTGACACCTATATTGTATTCGCGTGCCTTTTCCGGGCGTAAGGAGGTATTTCCTATGCGTAGATAATAAAGGTCATTGAAGGTAGGTACGCGGAACGTATTCTTATACATTGCGCGGACGTATAATTGTTCTTCTTTCCATGGCTGAATGGAAACGGACAGGGTGGGCGACAGGCGTTTCCGGTCGTCGGGAGTATTCCCTGCTTTTACTTCTTCCGTAATGAAAGTCCCCACCAATGTGCCCGATAGCTTGATACGTCCCCATTGGTAACGTGCATTGAGGGCTGTGAGCGAGGAATATCTCACCGGGTTGGGGCTGTCGTTGATATTGGTGTGAAGGGTATTGATGAATCCATCCTGCGCGAGCGATAATTCCAGACCTTTGACGGGCTGATAAAGCACGGCGGCGGACAGATAATATTCGTCCTGACGGTTGATGTCGGTCTGCTTTCCGTTTTCATACTTCACGTCTGTATCTTCGTATTTGTTCCAAGAATGGTTGAACTTGGCTTGCGCCTGCAAAGTCCATTTGGGGGAGAAGGTTTTCTTATAACGGGCTTGGGTGAAGAAATTCTCGTCCCACAAACGTTCTTCTGCCTTCGGGTTGTATAGAATGACAGCACCGGGCAGTCCGCGTTCGGAATAAAAATAATAGGCTTTCACATCCAGTGTACTTTCGTCATGGAAAGTATGAAACAGATTCGCCTCTCCCTGCCATGTATGAATATCCGAATTGTTTCTTTTCTCTTGAGTGATGTATTTTCCGTTTTCCAATGTGAAGGGATAATTACCGTCGGCACGTATAAAGGAAGCATCGACTGACAGACCGGTGTGTTCTCCCAGCTTCTGCCATCTGCGTATGGATGGGGCTATGT
>ENA-OZFZ01000665-OZFZ01000665.1-human-gut-metagenome-genome-assembly--contig:-NODE-665-length-16346-cov-6.523602_pt1 | contig 16346 bp, 16 predicted proteins | sample MGYA00244621_ERZ653640 | MGnify/ENA primary metagenome ERZ653640 (study PRJEB26926, sample SAMN06165019) | human gut metagenome | biome: ENVO:00009003; feature: ENVO:2100002; material: ENVO:00002003... | reverse complement strand
AAGGGTGAAACCACTACCTCTCCGAAGGGCCGCATGACTGCAATCATGCTCTTACCTTTGGAAACATCGATGCCAACGCAGTTCATTCACATTCCTCCAACACAAAGAATCTGCAACCGGAAATCCATCTTTTCTCGCTGCCGATTCAATCTATTGGGTGACACGAACTCTCCGGCATCCGGTGGCTCAACCTGCTCAAATCGAACGCTGCAACAAGAGGATGGCTAACAGTCTTTCCAACGGACATAAAAGCCCAAGGAGGCAAGGGTCAGCCAGTTGCTCCTCTTATTGTAGCTTAGGCACGAGATGGAAAGAAAGCCGGACTGGCTGCCCGGCTTTCCTGTCCAAATTTATTGTAATAGGAGGCCGGCTGTCATGAGGTTTTTTGCGTGGAAAGAAAACTTTGCCAAAGCGGACGCGCTGATCGTTGAGAACCGGCCTCTGCCGATGTTCCTGTGCCGGGTGTTGGCTTCCCGCGGGATCAAGGATTCCGCATCAGCAGAAACCTTTTTGAACTGTACCCAACCGCTGTGCGACCCCATGGAACTGCATGATATGGAAAAAGCAGTGACGATTGTGCGCAGGGCGATAGACGAGGGAAAGAAAATTCTTGTCTTTGGCGACTATGACTGCGATGGGATCACTGCCACGGTGTTGCTGTATGAGTACCTGGAAGGCGAAGGCGCTGATGTGTGCTATTACATCCCGGAACGGCTGAATGAGGGCTATGGTCTTTCCATGAAGACGATGGAAATGGTCATTTCCTCTGGAATCGAGCTGATCATCACTGTAGATAACGGCATTTCTGCTGTGGAGGAGATTAAGTGCGCTAAAGAAGCTGGAATCGAGGTAGTGGTGACTGACCATCATGCGCTGCCCCAGCAGCTACCACCCGCGGATGCTTTGGTCAATTCCGCATTTGAGGAAAACAGCTCGCCCTGTCGGTACCTGTGCGGTGCCGCCATGGCATTTAAGCTGATTGCTGCATTGGAACAGCAGATGCAGGGGGAGGATCCCCAGGACCTGCTACTAGAACAGTATGGCGACCTGGTGGCAATCGCTACACTGGCTGATGTGGTACCGCTGAAAGGGGAAAACCGCATCCTAACCCGGCTGGGGCTTGAGGTGCTGGCCCAAACAGAGCGACCTGGTCTATTGGCTTTAGCTCAAAATGCCAAAGCAGATCTGGCAGCCTGCAATAGCGATACCATCTCCTTTATGCTCGCACCGCGTATCAATGTGACTGGGCGGATAGGAAGTGTAGATACTGCGGTACAGCTGCTGCTGACCCAAAATGAGGAACAGGCAGTGGCACTTGCGGCGGAGATAGAAAAGCTGAATGCGGAGCGTCGCCGTATGGAGGAAAATATCTCTGCGGAGGCAGGGGAGCTGCTGCACCGCAAGCCTGCTCTGCTGCACAACAGAATATTGACGCTAGTGGGGGATGACTGGCATTTGGGGGTGATTGGGATTGCCGCGGCTCGGATGCTGGAACGCTACCGCAAACCATGTATTATCATTTCTTGCTCTAATGGTATTGCCAGGGGTTCGGCCCGCAGTGTGGAGGGCTTTAGTATCATTGATGCCATTGCTGCGTGCAGCGAGAGGTTGCAGAAATTTGGCGGACACCCCATGGCTGCTGGCTTTACACTGGCGGAGGAGGATATTCCGGCTTTTACTGCCGCATTGGAAGAATATGCTGCGGAGCATTATCCCATTATGCCAGTGCATACGGTAAAGCTGGATGCCCCCATTGCGCCGGAGGAGATTACCGTGGCGAATGTAGAGGAGATGAGCCGGCTTTCTCCTTTTGGATGCGAAAACCCCATGCCGACTTTTTTACTACCTGGTGTGACAGTGCAGGCTGTGAATTCTATTGGGAATGGTAATCATCTGCGTATGTCTGTAACAGCTGGGCGGTATACAGTACCGATGGTGTACTTCGGAATGCCTGTAAAGCAGTTCCCCTTTTCGATTGGCGACCACATAGATGTGGCCTGTGCGTTAAGTATCAATGATTTTAATGACCAGCGGACGGTTTCCGTACGGGTCATCAATGTGCATCCGACGGGCTGGCGGCAGGGAGAGAATCTGCGTGCAGCAGCGGCCTTTGAGGCGGTGGTGCGCGGAGAAGAAACTGCTGATGCCACGGAAGTCTTTACCCGGAACGACTTGGCAGGAGTGTATCGTTATCTGCGGGATAACAGCCCCATAAAGACAGGAACGGACGGAATGTACTACATATTGCGAAAAAAGTTGGATGGCTATACCTACTTTAAGCATTTGGCGGCACTGCAGATTATGCGGGAGCTGGAGCTGATGGAGGATATGCAGCCTGAAGGCTTTGTGATAAAAAACGGAGAAAAGAAGGTGGAGCTGGAACACTCCCAAACCTTCCGAAGGCTCCAGAAAGGATAGGTGAGCGATGGACGCCCTATATGAAAAACTAGCGGATGCCATAGAAAAATCCAATAAGGCCTATGATATTCCTCGGATAAGAGCGGCCTATGAGCTGGCAAAAAAGGCGCACGAAGGACAGATGCGTTCTTCCGGTGACCCATATATTTCCCATCCCATAGAAGTGGCGGTAATACTGGTAGGACTGGGCATGGATTCGGATACCATCATCGGTGGGCTGCTGCATGATGTGGTGGAAGATACTACCGTAACGCTGGAGGATATAGAAAAGCAATTTGGCGGCGATGTAGCTGAACTGGTGGATGGTGTGACAAAGCTCGCCAATATTCCTTATTCCAGCCGGGCAGAGCAACAGGCGGAAAATGTACGCAAGATGCTGTTGGCCATGGCAAAGGATGTTCGAGTTGTCATCATCAAGCTGGCAGACCGGCTGCACAACATGCGCACGCTGGATTATCGCATTCCTGAAAAGCAGCGGGTCAAATCGCTGGAGACGATGGAGATCTATGCGCCGCTGGCGCACCGGCTGGGTATCCGCAGTGTCAAGGAAGAGCTGGAGGATCTCTCTCTGAAACATCTGGATCCGGTGGCTTACCACGAGATAGAGCAGCAGCTAGCCCTGCGCAAAGAAGATCGGGAAGCGTTCCTGAGCAATATCATTAAGCGAATTCAGGCCAGGCTGGAAGAAGAACATGTGACCGCACAGATAGATGGGCGGGTGAAAAGCATCTATGGCATCTACCGTAAGATGTATATTCAGGGCCGCTCCTTTGATGAGATTTACGATATTTATGCGGTGCGCATTATTGTGGATACTGTACCGGAGTGCTACAACATTCTGGGGATCATCCATGATATGCTGCGGCCGATCCCGAATCGCTTTAAGGACTATATCTCTACCCCCAAGCAGAACATGTATCAATCGCTGCATACCACTGTGCTGGATAAAGAAGGCGTGCCTTTTGAAGTGCAGATCCGTACCTGGGATATGCATTACACTGCGGAATACGGTGTTGCGGCGCACTGGAAATACAAGATCGGCATGGAGGGTAAGGATTCGCTGGATGAGCGCCTGGCGTGGATCCGGCAGCTGTTGGAATCGCAGAAGGACTCCGATGATGTGGAGGACATTGTAAAATCCATTAAAACCGATATTGCACCGGAGGAGGTTTTTGTATTTACGCCGCGCGGTGATGTGATCCGGCTGCCACAGGGTTCCACCGTGGTGGACTTTGCCTATGCTATTCACTCAGAGGTCGGCAATAAGATGATCGGTGCCAAGGTGGATGGGCGGTTGGTTTCGCTGGACTATAAGGTAAAAACCGGCATGATCGTAGAGATCATTACCTCCACCACCCAGAGTAACGGCCCTAGCCGTGATTGGTTGAAAATCGTAAAGACCAGTGAGGCCCGTAATAAGATTCGCTCCTGGTTCAAAAAAGAAAAGCGGGAAGAGAACATTGCTGAGGGGAAATTGGCACTTGAAAAAGAAATGCGCCGCAATCTGATTGCCCCGCCGCAGGAAGAGCGTGAAAAGTTTATCGCGGACATTGCCACCCGGCAGAAATACAACACGGTGGATGATTTTTACGCCTCTATTGGCTATGGCGGTATATCGCTGGAAAAGATCATGCCGCGTGTCAAGGATGATTTTATCCGCCTATACCGCAAGCCAGAACAGACCCTAGCCCCAACTGTTAAGAAAACCTCGCAAAAGGCTTCTAACGGCGTTATTGTGGAAGGGCTGGATGGTTGCTTAATCAAATTTGCACGGTGCTGTAATCCACTACCCGGCGATGAGATCGTAGGTTTTATCACTCGTGGGTTCGGGGTATCTATTCACAAGTGCGACTGCGCCAATGTGGTAAATGCTCGTCGCCGTGGGGAGGACCCGGAGCGGTGGGTAAATGCCACCTGGGCCAGTAAGGTGAAAGAAACATTCAAATCCACACTGGACATTCTTGCATCGGACCGGATCGGTATACTAGCAGATGTAAGCGTACAGTTGGGGAATATGCGCGTTCCCATTCATTCGGTGATGGCTAAGGAGTTGAAGACCGGTCAGACTAGTATTCAGGTTTCCATCGGCATCAGTGACCTGAACCAGCTGCAAACCATTATCAATAACCTCAGCCGAATCCCCGGCGTATCTTCGGTGAAAAGGGCGGTGCTTTCGTGAGAGCGGTCGTACAAAGAGTCAGCGAGGCATCGGTTTGCATTGCTGGCGAAACGGTAGGGAAAATCGGAAAAGGATTTTTGATCCTGCTGGGGGTAACCGAAGGGGATACCCCAGAACTGTGCAGTTACCTGGCGGAAAAATGCGCTGGGCTGCGGGTCTTTACCGATGAAAACGATAAAATGAATCTTTCTTTGAAGGATGTGGCGGGAGAGGTACTGGTGGTTTCGCAGTTTACGCTATATGGTGACTGCCGAAAGGGCAAACGGCCTTCTTTCATTGCGGCAGCCCGGCCGGGAACGGCGATTCCGCTGTATGAGCAGTTTGTGGCAGAGCTGATGGACCATGATCTCCATGTGGAAACAGGCTGGTTCGGCGCGGATATGGAGGTATCCCTTATAAATGACGGACCGGTGACGCTGATACTGGATACAGAAGAATTGCGTACCGGCCGGGTGGATCGATAAAAGGAGTGAAAAAAATGAAAGTGATCAGTGTGCCGATGCATTGCTTTGCATCGAATTGCTATTTGGTGGCCAGTGAGAAATGCAACTGTGCCGTCATTGACCCCGGTATGGAACCGGAAAATATTATCAAGGCGATAGAAGAGAACCACCTGACCCCTAAAATAATTCTTCTGACCCATGGCCATTACGATCATTTCTGCGCAGTGCCAGGGCTCAAGGAGCACTATCCGGAAATCCAGCTGATGGCGGCGGAAAAGGAAGTGCCCCTCTTGAGCGATCCCCGCAAGAATTACAGCGCTTCCGCCATTGGCACCCCGGTTACTCTCCAGCCGGACCCTGTCTCTTATACACATCTCCCAGCCGGACCGACTGCTGAAAGAGGGAGACAAGATAGAGCTGGATGAGCTGGAGTTTACCGTTTGGGAGACACCCGGCCATACCGCAGGTTGTCTGACCTATTTCTGTGGGGATGCTATTTTTACAGGGGATACCTTGTTTGTGCAGAGCTGCGGCCGTACCGATATGTATAGCAGTGATTTCATGGATATGGTGGATTCACTGACCAGGCTGCGTTCTATTAAGACCAACTATCATATGTACCCCGGCCATGAGCAGGATGGAATGCTGTTTGACCAGTACGCCTGGATCGATAGCCTGGTAGCACGGGTACGCGCGGCTTATGGTCGTTAAACTGAATCGACCGGACATCCGGTACGAGGTGGAAAGTCTGATACGGATGCTGTTGGGGGAAACACCGGTGACGATTGTTTTGCCGGGAGAAGCCATCCCAGATGACAATGACAGCATTGCCATTACGGTGCAGGAGCAGGAAAAATGCTGCCTGTGCCATGTGGTTGCCTGCCTGAATGGGGAAAAGCGTGAGGCGTCATCTCCTAGTACGGTAGACCGGACGGAGATAGAGCAGACCATCTGCCGGATGCTGTACAATCAATTGACAGCACTGTTGGGACACACTCTTCCCTGGGGAATGCTGACCGGTGTGCGTCCGGTAAAGCTGGTACGGCAAATGACCGAAGTAGGAATGACAGAAGCTGATGTTATGCAAAAGCTATCTGATTATGGTGTCAGTGAGGAGCGGGCGCAACTTTCGATGGATACTTGGCATAACCAGCGGGAGATTGTGGAGGCACTTTCTTCGGATCAGATCAGTTTGTATGTTGCGATCCCGTTTTGTCCCTCCCGGTGCAGCTATTGCTCCTTTGTGTCGCATTCCATTGAACGGGCAGGAAATATGCTGGAAGAGTATCTGCCGCTGTTGCTACGGGAGCTGGAACTGACAGGCCGCCTGGTAAAAGAGGCGGGGCTTACCGTTATCAGTGTATACATTGGCGGCGGGACACCGACGACCCTAACCGCAGAGCAGATGGATCGGCTTTTGCGAGAGATTCGAAAGGACTTTGATCTGACTGCTTGTGAGGAATTTACCGTAGAGGCTGGCCGTCCGGATACCATTACGCTGGAAAAGCTAAGGGTAATGGCGCAAAATGGTGTGGACCGCATCAGTATTAATCCGCAGACACTCAATAACAGCGTTTTAAAGGCCATCGGACGGCGTCATACGGCTGAGGATTTTCTTGATGCTTGGAAGCTCTCGGAAGAATTTCACTTTGACCGAAATGTTGACCTCATAGCCGGACTGCCAGAGGACACTTTTGAGTCCTTCCGAAGCACCATAGAACAGGTGCTGCCGCTCCACCCGGAAAATATTACGGTACATACCTTAACGGTCAAGCATGCTTCCACACTAAAGGAAGAGGGCCCGCAGAAGCGAACTGCCATGGAGATGGTGGAATATTCCCGTCATTTGCTAGAGGAGGCGGGTTACCAACCCTACTACCTATACAGGCAGAAGGGCACTGTGGAGGCATTGGAAAATGTGGGCTATACCCTGCCGGGAAAGGCCTGCAAATACAATGTCTATATTATGGATGATGGGCATACCATAATCTCAGCAGGGGCTGGCGGTGTAACCAAGCTGGTACCGAACGGTCCACAGCGCATTACCCGTAGCTTTAACTATAAATACCCGTATGAATATATCAATCGTTTCCAAACGGTGCTGGAGCGAAAGGAAGCCCTGCCGCTGCAGCGCCTAAATGATACCGAGTGAATCGAAAGGAGCGGAAGTTATGAATCAGGCAAACTGGGATGACATTTTGGGAAAAGCCAAGGAATTTGGCAAGGCGGTAGGCAATGTTGCCGGTGAAGTAGTGGATGCTTCCCGCCAGAAGCTGGACGAGATGAAAAAGCGCCGCGAGCTAGAGGAATGCTATATGAAGCTGGGACGGATGTACTATGCCCTGCTACAGGAAGGCACCGAAGATGCGGAGACCGCACACGCCATTGCAGAAAAGGCGGCAGCTATTAAGGTGATGCTGGAAAGCGTAAACGAGAAAAAGCGGCGGGAAAATACGGAGATTCATATGGTGGCATGCCCCCACTGCAATAAACTGGTACCCTCTACGGCGATGTTTTGCAGCTATTGCGGCAAGGCTATTTACCCTGCAGAGGAAAAATAAACTGTAATAGTAAACATAACGGGGAAGTCGAACAGCAAAGTATGCTGTTCGGCTTCCTTTTTTGGTGAAAAGGGGCGGAGGAGATGATGGAAAAAGGAAAGCAGACTATTTTGCAGGGAGCGCTCATCTTAACAGCATCCACCATGGTCGTTAAGGTGATCGGTGCGCTGTTCAAAATCCCGCTGGCTAATATACTGGGCGGCGTAGGAATGTCCTATTTTGTTTCCGCTTATGATGTTCTCATTCCCATTTATTCCATGACAGTGACCGGATTGGGTGTAGCTGTTTCCCGTATGGTATCGGAGTACGGCGGCAGGGGAGAAGAGGCTGGAAACATTCTAAAAACTGCGAGACTCATGTTCTTGGGGATTGGCACGCTGGCGGCAGTGCTGCTGTTTATTGGAGCTGGACCATTAACAAAACTCATCGGAAACCCTGCGGCGGCACTTTCGGTCTGCTGCATTGCGCCGTCTGTTCTGTTTTCCTGCCTCTCTTCGGCTTATCGTGGCTACTTTCAAGGGCGACAGAACATGCTGCCGACCGCTCGTAGTCAAGTCGTGGAGGCCATGGTTAAGCTGGCCGCCGGAATTCTATTGGCGTGGGTTATTTATTCCAAACTAAACGATGCGGCAATGGCGGGAACACTGGGCTGGCCTGGTACAATGCAGGAGGTACAGCTGAGGATTTTGCAGTACTCAGCGGCTGGAGCTGTGCTGGGCGTATCACTGAGCACATTGTGTGGATTGTTGTTTATTCGTGGTCAGTACCGACGAAATGTACCGGAACGAGGAGGGCGTTTTTCCAGTACAGATGCCAAAAAGCTGTGGCATGTTGCGCTGCCAATTGCACTGACTTCTCTCTGTGCCAATCTTACCACTGTTATCGATCTTTCCTCTGTAATGAACTGCCTAAAAAATGCTGTGGAGCAGGGGAGTGAGCATATCCTGCGGATGTATACTGGGAGTATCCCTCCGGAGGTAACGGTGGAGGTGCTTCCCGAATATCTGTATGGCTCATATTCTGGGCTGGCAGTTTCAATTTTTAACCTAGTACCGGCGGTTACGGCCGGCATTGGGATGAGCGCGATCCCGGCCATAGCCCGCTACTGCGCCGCGAAAGATGACAGGTGCTTGCAGCGATCGGTGGAATCGGTAATGGCAACCACAGCGGCAGTGGCTTTCCCGACCGGGCTTGGCATTTTTACCTTTGCGGAAGAAATTCTATCATTTCTATATCCGCATCAGTTAATGGAGGTTGCCATTGTAGCGCCAACGCTGCGGATGATGGGCGTGGTGACAATTCTGATATCCTTTGCCGGGATTTTTAATAATGTCTTGCAGGCTTCCGGGATGGAACGGACGCCGCTAACCGCACTCTTAATCGGCGGGGTGCTGAAGATGGTGACAAACTATATTCTTGTTTCCCGCCCGGAGATTAATATTCATGGGGTAGCCTATGGCAGTTTACTGTGTTACTGCTTTATAGTACTGTACAGTGCGCTGCGCTGGTTTGGCAGCGGTCGACCGTTTGCGCGGGTATCGGTGCTCCTCAAGCCGATGATCTCTGCCGTTGTGTGCTGTTTCGCGGCGCGGGCGGTTTATAACCTCCTTTTGGGATACATAAGCGCTTGGGCATCCCTGCTTTTTTCCATTGCGGTGGGGGGCGCTGTGTACATCGGGCTGCTGTTTTGTCTGAAGTTTATTAAAAGTGCTGAAATATGTGTTGCATTTTCGGGCAAGAATAGAAGAAAATAGCTTGAATTTAAGCCATGTTTCTAGTAAAATGGGAGTACTATCTGAAAAGCAGGTTATTCACAATGCCAAATCTGTGCGACAAGGAATCCTATGACTGTAATGATTTAATTAAGATTGTTGGAATTCTGCGGAGCCCGGAAGGATGCCCGTGGGATAGGGCGCAGGATCATCACACCATCCGCAATAATTTCTTGGAGGAGGCGTATGAGGCTGTAGAAGCCATTGATCTGGAAAGTTCCGCACTTCTGCGGGAGGAGCTGGGAGATGTGCTGCTTCAGATTGCGCTGCACAGCCAAATGGAGGCGGAGCAGGGCCATTTTGATTTTAATGATGTATGCACCGGTATTTGCCGCAAGATGATCGGCAGGCATCCGCACATCTTTGGCAGTGAGTATGCTGCGAATACTGCGGAGGCGGCACAAAACTGGGAACAGCAGAAACGCAAGGAAAAAGGACTTTACAGTTTGGAGGATCGTTTGCGGCAGGTTTCCGGCGCTTTACCGGCACTGATGCGTGCGCAAAAACTGATCTCCCGAGCAGCCGCATCCGGATGTTTCGAAGATCCGAATGATGGTATGCTCCGAAATTGCCTGGAGGATGCACTTTTGGCGGATGAGACGGATGCGCAAAGTTGGAGCAGGTTGCTGTTCCTTGTATGCGAGCGAATGGAGCGACTTGGAATTTCTGCAGAGGAAGCGCTTTCCCGTGAGTCGGACCGGATGATCGAATGCTTTTTGGAGATGCAACATAACGAGAAGCCCACGGAGGGTGGATCGTTGTGAATATGAAAAAGGCATGGTTGCCTACTATTCTTTTATATCAGGAGGAAACACAAAATGACCAAAGCTGAAATGATCGTCGCCGTAGCCGAAAAGGCCGGTATGACCAAGAAGGATGCCGAGAAGGCAGTTGCCGCTGTTTTGGAGACCGTTACCGAGACCTTGAAGAAGGGCGATAAGATCACCCTCACCGGGTTTGGCTCCTTCGAGGTTAAGACCCGCGCGGCACATGCAGGCATCAACCCCAAGACCCGCAAGCCCATCACCATCGCTGCCAGCAAAGCTCCCGTTTTTAAGGCTGGTAAGGCGCTGAAGGATGCTGTAAAATAAATTCTGAACCAGTGGAGTCGGTGCCAGCGCACCGGCTCTTTTGTAAGGAGGCCCCCTATGAGGCTGGATAAATATTTGAAAGTTTCCCGGATCATCAAACGGCGGACTGTGGCCAATGAGGCCTGTGATGCCGAACGCGTAGTAGTAAATGGCAAAACCGCCCGCGCCTCCTACGAGGTCAAGGTAGGGGATGTTATCGAGATCAACCTGGGGCAAAAACCGGTAAAACTGCGGGTGACCGCGCTGAAGGAAACAGCCAATAAGGATAACGCATCCGAGAATTTTGAGATTTTGTAAAAGGGAAGCCGCGGCAGCAATGCTCCGGCTTCCTTTTCCATTTCTTTCAATTGTTGAGGAATGTTTACTGCTCCTTTGGTCAGCCCATACTTCTGCCATCGCGTTGGTGGGGGAAAGGGCTATGTATTATAAGGTAGAGATCAGCGGCGTTGATACATCCAAGCTGAAAACACTAAAAAATGACGAAACCAACGAATTATTGCGACGGGCACATGCCGGGGATAGAGAAGCGCGTAACCGGCTGGTGGAAAGCAACCTGAAGCTGGTGCTCAGCGCCGTACAGCGCTTCAGTAACCGAGGAGGCAACCCAGATGACCTGTTCCAGGTGGGGTGTATCGGGCTTATCAAGGCTATCGAGCGCTTTGATATTGAGCTGGGACTAAAACTAAGCACCTATGCGTTTTCCCTTATTATTGGAGAAATGCGTCGCTTTCTACGGGATTCTGGCATGGTGAAGGTGACACGACGAGTAAGGGAACAAGCTGTTGCTGCCCTGAAGAAAAAAGAGGAATTGCAAAATTCCTTAGGACGCGAGCCGACCGTGGAAGAGATAGCGGCAGCCATGCAGCAGCCAAAGGAAGATGTGGTGCTGGCAATGGAAGCGATCATGGAGCCCAGCTCGCTGTACGATCCTGCTTATTCCGATGGGAGAGAGAACATCTGCCTGATAGACCAGGTGCAGGATAAAACAAGTGAGAGCGACTGGCTGGATGAAATGCTGCTGCGGCAGGCGATGGAGGCACTCTCCGCCCGAGAAAAGAAAATACTGTCGTTGAGGTTCTTTGCTGGCAAAACGCAGGTGGAAGTCAGTCAGGCGGTAGGAATATCACAAGCTCAGGTTTCGCGTATCGAAAAAGGGGCATTGCAGCGCATTAAAACACAGATGTAAACTGGAATAGCCCTGCCGCATAGGATTGAACAGAATCCTGCGCACAGGGGAGGGAAGCGGATGGTATGCAGTTTAATGGAGCTGCGCTGCAAGGAAGTGGTCAATATTCAAAACGGTGCCTGCCTAGGATGCGTTTGCGATGTGGAGTTTGATACCTGTACAGCGCATATTTGTACCCTTATCATTTTTGGCAGACCACGCTTTTTCGGCCTGTTTGGCAGGGAGCCAGATCTGATTATTCCATGGGATCAGATCAAATGTATTGGGGAAGATACCGTACTGGTGGAAAATGTTGCATGCCCGGCACCGCCCCGTCGTCGGCCGTCCTTTGCCGGGGCTTTGCATTGATTGAGGATGATCCGCAGAAAACTGCGGATTTTCTTTTTATTTATGCTTGATTTTCCAGAAAAGCTATGATAAACTATATCGGTACAACGCATGCGGTACGATCTGTTCGGCCATGTGCCCGCAAGGGTGGCAGGGCGGAGATGACTGCCGCAGAGGTTACACAAACAAATTTTTGGAGGTAAACAAACAATGGCAGTAGTATCTATGAAACAGCTTCTGGAAGCTGGCGTACACTTTGGTCACCAGACCCGTCGCTGGAATCCCAAGATGGCTCAGTACATCTTCACCGAGCGCAACGGTATCTACATTATCGATCTGCAGAAGACCGTAAAGAAGCTGGAAGAGGCTTATGATTTCGTTCGTGAGCTTTCCGCCAACGGTGGCACCGTTCTCTTTGTTGGTACCAAGAAGCAGGCTGGCGATTCCATCCGTGAGGAAGCGGAGCGCGCCGGTGCTTACTATGTAAACGCTCGTTGGCTGGGCGGTATGCTCACCAACTTTGAAACCATCCGTAAGCGTATCCGTCGTCTGGAGCAGCTGCGCAAGATGGAAGCAGACGGCACTTTTGAGCGTCTGCCCAAGAAGGAAGTTGTTAAGCTGGAGCTCGAGATTGAGAAGCTCGAGAAATACCTCGGCGGCATTAAGGATATGAACAAGCTGCCCGCTGCTATGTTCGTTGTCGATCCCCGCAAGGAGAAGATCGCTGTTGCTGAAGCGCACAAGTTGGGCATCCCCGTTATCGCTATCGTAGATACCAACTGCGATCCCGATGAGATCGACTATGTTATTCCCGGCAACGATGATGCTATCCGCGCTGTCAAGCTGATCTCCTCCGCGATGGCCAGCGCCATCATTGAAGGTCACCAGGGCGCTATGGGCGCCGCTGAAGCTGAGGCCGAGACCGCTGCTGAGACCCAGGAATAAGAACTGACACGGAGAAGCCCGAAGCACTTTCGGGCTTTTCTTGAGAAACTGTGATAAAACACCTATAAAAGATACAGGAGGAAACAAAAATGGCATTTACTGTTCAAGATGTTAAGGATCTGCGCGAAAAAACCGGCTGTGGCATGATGGACTGCAAAAAAGCTCTGACCGCTTCCGATGGCGATGTAGAAAAGGCAATCGAGTTCCTGCGTGAGAAGGGCCTGGCCGCTGCTGCCAAGAAGTCCGGCCGCGTAGCTGCCGAGGGCGTGGTATGCACCATGGTAGATTACGAAAAGAAGGTTGGCGTTGTTATCGAGGTCAACTCCGAAACCGACTTTGTTGGTAAAAACGCTGATTTCATCAGTTTTGTCGAGGCTTGTGCCAAGACTGTTATTGATGAGAATCCCGCTGATGTAGAGGCCCTGATGAACTGCAAGCTGGCCGGTACCGATGTTACTGTTGACGCCGCGCTGAAGGATAAGATCCTCACCATTGGCGAAAACCTGAAGATCCGTCGCTTCACTCGCTACGAGGGCAATGTAGTCAGCTACACCCACGGCGGCGGCCGTATTGGCGTCCTGGTCAAGTTTGAGCTGGATGGCGTGGCCGCCGACAAGGACTTTGAGACCTTCGGCAAGGATATCGCCATGCAGATTGCGGCTGTAAGCCCCAGCTACATTTGCCCCATGTGCGTTCCCGCTGATGAGGTTGCCAAGGAGAAGGAGATCGTTCTGGCCCAGATTGAGAACGATCCTAAGCTGGCCGGCAAGCCTGCTCAGATCAAGGAGAAGATGGTAGACGGCCGTATCAACAAGTTCTATACGGAAGTTTGCCTGCTCAAGCAGCCCTTCGTTAAGGACGGCGAGATCGATGTTGCCGAGTATATCGAGAAGACTGGCAAGGAGCTGGGCGGCACCATCAAGGTTGCTGACTTTGTCCGCTATGAAAAGGGTGAGGGTATCGAGAAGCGCGAGGACGACTTCGCTGCTGAAGTTGCCAGCATGGTAAAGTAATTTAGTAAAAAATGATAGAGACAGCAGCTATCCTTATGGGTGGTTGCTGTTTTTATTGTGTAATGTAGAAGATTACCTGTTGATTTGAACAAAAAAATGCGTTATTATTGTAATATCAAACAACAAGGAGGACTTCAGAATGAAATTTTCCCAGATGAAATATGAGCGCCCGGATGCTGAGCAGCTGAAAGCTGAGTTGAATGGCTTGACTGAAAAGCTGAAAGCAGCGAAAAGCTATACTGAGGCGAAAGAATTGTTCCTGGCAGAGGAAAAGCTGAATAAGCATATCAGCACCTTGGCGAATCTTGCCCATATTCGCCACACCATTGATACCCGCGATGCTTTTTATGATGGAGAAATGAAGTTCTGGAACAAGGTTGACCCCGAGCTGGAGGAGTGCCAGCAGGGCTGGACCCAGGCCATGCTGGAATCTCCTTACCGTAAGGACTTTGCCGAAGAGTACGGCAACCTGATGTTCCTCAAGGCGGAAATCAAGTGCAAGACCTTCTCTCCTGTGATTATTGAAGAACTGCAGAAAGAAAATGAGCTGGCCGATGAGTATGAAAAGCTGTTGGCTTCTGCTCAGATCCCGTTTGAGGGCGGTGTATACACCCTTTCTCAGCTCACTCCGTTTAAGAGTGACCCGGACGATGCCCGTCGCCTCGCTGCATGGAAAGCCGAGGGCAATTGGTACAAAGAAAACCAGGCTAAGCTGGATGATCTTTACGATCAACTGGTGCATCTGCGTGATAAAATGGGCAAAAAGCTGGGCTATGAAGGTTATACCACGCTGGGATACTACCGCATGGGCCGCAACTGCTACACCAAGGAAGATGTAGAGAAGTTTCGCAAGGCGGTTGTGAAGTATTTGGTGCCTGTGGCGGACAGCATTTATCGCGAGCAGGCGAAGCGTTTGGGCAAAGAATATCCTATGAGCTTTGCCGATAACGCGCTGGAATTCCGCTCCGGCAATCCCAAGCCCATCGGCACACCGGATGAGATCCTTGCCATGGGTCGCAAGTTCTATGATGAGCTTTCTCCCGAGACCAGCGAATTCTTCCGCATGATGCTGGACAATGAACTGCTGGATGTTCTCTCCACCGAAGGCAAACGCAGCGGTGGCTACTGCACCAGCATCGCCGATTATGAGGTTCCGTTTATCTTTGCCAACTTTAATGGCACCCAGCATGATGTGGAAGTAGTGACCCACGAGGCCGGCCACGCCTTTGCCGCCTATATGAACCGCCACCGCATCCCCACCTCCTACATTTGGCCTGGTATGGAAGGCTGCGAGGTTCATTCCATGTCGATGGAATTCCTGGCATGGCCTTGGGCGGAGGGCTTCTTCGGGGAGGATGCCCGCAAGTTCCGTTACAGCCATCTTTCCGGTGCTCTCACCTTTATTCCTTATGGTACTATGGTCGATCACTTCCAGCATATCGTATTTGAAAAGCCGGATATGACCCCCAGAGAGCGCCACGATACATGGAAAGAGCTGCTTGGTATTTATATGCCTTGGATGAAGTTGGATGGTGACATTCCGTTCTACAGCGAGGGTGAAGGATGGCAGCGTCAGCACCATATCTACTCCATGCCGTTCTACTATATCGATTATTGCCTGGCCCAGACCGTTGCACTCCAGATCTGGGCGCTGCAGCAGAAAGACCGCAAGAATGCTTGGGAACACTACATGGCTTATACCCGCCAGGGCGGCAGCCGCGTCTTCACCGAGCTGCTAGAGAACGCAGGCCTGGAAAGCCCCTTTGAGGAGAGTTGCCTAAACGGTGTTTGCCAGACCGCCAGCGAATGGCTGAAGAGTTACGATTTGACCGGCATCGAATAATCGCTTAGTGAAATGCGTGAAATAGGGCAGGAGACTTGCATAAAAACTCTGTTTGGATTTCACAAATCAACAGATAAAATCACGATATCCCGCGCAAATAATTGACAAATTAAAAATTCTATGGTAATATATTAAAAAAATTTTTATAGAATACAGGATTCAAAATTAAATCCTGCAAGTCGCAGCGCTTTGCCCTAGGATTTTAGGTATAAATGGACTGAAACCACCTAATTTGTGAATTCGCGGCGCAAGCCCGATTCAAAATAACAAAACGAAAATATTTAAGGAGGAAATTGCAACATGAAAAAGTTTCTGGCTCTGTTGCTCGCTGTAGTCATGGTTCTTACCATGGTAGCCTGCGGCGAGAAGAAAGCAGACGGTCAGGTTGTTATCGGTACTTCTACCGAAGCTTCCGGCGACTGGGCCTATTCCGCTTTCGTAAGAAACCCCAATGCCACCGATAAGGCGGTTATGACACTGACCGATGATATGACTACCGTCGATAGTGATCAGCACGGTGACTATCTGTCTCTTATACACATCTGACGCTGCCGACGAATAGCCTTGT
>ENA-OZFZ01000645-OZFZ01000645.1-human-gut-metagenome-genome-assembly--contig:-NODE-645-length-16642-cov-13.522457_pt1 | contig 16642 bp, 20 predicted proteins | sample MGYA00244621_ERZ653640 | MGnify/ENA primary metagenome ERZ653640 (study PRJEB26926, sample SAMN06165019) | human gut metagenome | biome: ENVO:00009003; feature: ENVO:2100002; material: ENVO:00002003... | reverse complement strand
TGGAGTTTTACGAATACCCCGACGGCAGCGGCTACGAGGGACGCTTCACCAAATGCGGCATCTGCGTGCTGATGAAAAAGCTGGGGCTATATGACCTCACTCCCGCGCTGTGCCGTCTGGACTACACCATGAGCGAGGCGGGCGGCGTGACCGACTTTGTGCGGCAGTACACTCTCGCCTCCGGCGGCCCATACTGCGACTGCGGGTATAAAAAGAAGGGCTTCGTGAAAGCTGGGACGGAGGCAGGACGATGAAGGAAACCTATTTCTCCCGTGATTTTCGGGAGACTGCGGCACAGTGCTTTCCCTCGCAGGCCAAGGAGCTTAATGCATTTTTTGATGCGCGGTTGAATGTGCTGCTGGCTGAAAATGCAGATGCAAGCAAGGAGAAGCAATACCACCTCAAACGGCAGATATTACCGGGCATTGCGGCCTACGAAACCTTGCAGCGGGTCATGCCGAAAGAGGAGGCTCTGCAAATCGTTCACGGCTATGTGGAGGAGCTGGCGAGAACGAGCCACAAACAGCTTGCAGCCCTGCTGCACATACCGGGGCTTTACCGCCTTGTCCCCGGCGTTTTTGTCAAATCCACACGGAGCGTTTTCGGCCCGGCGGCGGGCTTTGACTCAAAGGAGCTGCAGGTCGGCAACGGTATATGGCGTGTGGATATGATGAAATGTCCATATCATGACACCTGCGTGGCATACGGATGTCCTGAGCTGTGCTGCTGCTTTTGCGACAGCGACGACATCAGCTACACCGGTCTTCATCCGAAGCTCATTTGGCATCGAACAAAAACGCTGGGGCGCGGCGATGACCGCTGCGACTTTTGCATGAAGATCAGATAATAGTGGGTGGCATATTGAAATGGAAATCAAACGATTCGGTACATGGCATTTCTGGCATACTTTCTTGTTTTGTATGAACCACGATGGAAGACGAAGGAAATGGGAGCATATGCCCGATTCGCACGCAGACTGAGAGGAGAAAAACAATGATCGTACTGCAACTGCTGCTTTATTGTCTGCTGTTTACCGCAATGGTAAAAATCGCTGTGATCGGTGGTGCTGTCAATGGACTGTACTTTTATCCCAAAGAGGTGCAGAATCGCGCCATCGAACTGGGACTGATCGACCGCAATACGATGAACCGGAAACGAAAATGCTTTATGATACCGTTCTTTATCGTGATGCTTGCTGCTCTTGTGCTGATTATCGGTTTGTGGAACGGGGCTTCCTCCTTTGGTGAGGCCTATTGGCAGGCGCTGCTGTTTCTTGAGGTTATGAATATCTATGACGGCGTTGTAATCGACAAGCTATGGGTCTGGCACAGCCAGTTTTGGGTGCTGCCAGGGCTTGAAGATGCGCCGTTCGTGCAGACCTGGAGGCAGGTGCTGAAAAAGCGAAGCATACTGGCGCTGATCTGGGTTGCGGGAGCGGCAATTGTCGGCGGTATTGTCCATTTGATTTTCTAAGAAGTTGGAAATTGCCCAAATGAAAAGCAGAATCATGAACTGCAATCGGAGGCAAAAAAGATGAAGACGGAGAAACCGAAAAAGCTGATTCGCTGGTGCATTCTTGGCGCAGTCGGATGCGGATTTATGGCTGCCGGGGACTGGCTGCTGGGCTGCATTCCGCTTCAGCAAACCGACACCGGTCTTTTCAACAGAGCCTATTATCTGTCCGGCTCCTACGGGCTGTGGAAGCCTGTGCTTACCGTTGGGCTGGGAGCGGTCGGCGGCTTTCTCTATTACTTCGTAGTAAAAGCGCTGAATGCGGACATTGATACAAAGTACAGAAAAACAAAGATCATTCAGTATCTGTGCGGAATTTTCACCGTTGCGGTGGCGCTGACTATCCACACCTGGGTGGCTACCATGGCGTGGTTCACCACCTATCTGGGCCCGCGCATCGGAGAAGAAGCTGCCATCGCGGCGGTCACCGCCTATCAAGACGGCATGCTCCTCGCCATTGCGCCGATGTACGTTCCGATGATACTGGCTTTCGGCATCCATTTCGTGATGCTGCTTGCGGGCAAGACACGGTATTCCCGGTGGATGCTGGCTTTTCACCCGGTCACATGGAATCTTCTGCTGGTTACTGTTCCTGATATTGCACAGGCCATGCAGGTGCCGGTGGACACATGGATGTCCGTAATGAGCCAGAGCAGTACCAATACCGCCATCGTGATCTGGTGCATCGCGGCTGCGGTTTATGAGAGAAGTCACACTCAATAAAAAAGGAGTCTTGAATATCCCGGCTGATAAAAAAATAAAACCGTCCTCATCATCGCCCACCGGATGCGCACTGTTTCCAGTGCAGATAAGATTGTGGTGCTCAAAGATGGAGTAGTAGCAGAACAGGGATCGCCTGCACAGTTGCTGCATACGATGAAACCACCATCATTGAAGATCTGTATTTGAAAAAAGTTGTCTAGGAATTGACATCGTGCAGAGTTCATGGTCACGCATGCCGCCATAGCAGTCATATTGAAAGACATCCCGCCTGAAAGTGAAAGCTTTACTTTCAGGCGGGACTTTTTGTTTTTTATTGTAAAGGCTGGTTCCTGTTCTTTAAGGAGATGGCTACACATTAAAGAACTTTGGCCCCATTGGCCGTTAACTTGAAGGTTGCTCCCAGCATATCGGCAGCCCCGCGGCACATCAGCATCCGCTGCAGGAAAATCTCAAAATATTCGTACATGCTGCAAATGTCGGTGTCGATCTGCAGATTCAGCGAGATGACCTTTTTCTCGGTGTTGATTTTCAGAGTCTGGTCTGTCACCGCGTAAGAGAAACCATACAAAACCTTTTCCAAACGCCGTTCGAGGGTAACCACGGACGGCGTTTTTATATATCAGCGAAAAGGAGTACGCAAATGAATCGCAAGACCACAAAAAAGGTGGATGAATCCACCCTGACAACTTTGTGCGCCGTCTGCCGAGGGGCATTTTTGGACGCAAAGGGCGTCCATCTCCGCAGAGCCGACCCCAGGCAGCTCGTCAAGGATGTCTGCACGTATTGCCAGACACGATATGGGTTTGACTACTACGTTCAGCCCATTGTCCGTAAATCGAAAATGACCGGAAAGGAGAACCGACGTGAAACTGGGCCAGCTTAAAATTGACCCGGAGTTCCAAAGCAAAATTCCGCCGCTGCAGTTTGAGGAAGAACAGCAGCTTGAGCAGAACATCATTGCCGAGGGTCGTCTTCTGAATCCCATCATTACATGGAATGGCTACATTCTGGATGGGCACACCCGCTACCGCATCCTGAAAAAGCACGGCTTTATCAAGTTTGAAGTGGAAGAAATCCAGCTTGCGAACAAGTACGAAGCGCTTGCATGGATCTGCAAAAATCAGCTTGGCCGCAGAAATCTCAGCCCGGAACGAAAGAAGTTTCTTCTGGGCAAAGAGTATGAATCAACCAAGCTGGCAGTGGGCGGGCAGCCCGGAAATTGCAATAAAGTAAATGGCTGTGAGCGCTACGTCGAGATGCTTCACATCATCAACGAGGCGTGGAAGGGCAATGTGGATTCCTACCTTGCCGGTGTAATCCGTGGTGTGGCCCGCTTCATCTCCGTATACGAGGGCGAGTACAGCCGGGAGCGCCTGGTGCAGCAGCTGGCAAGGACACACCCGAAAACCATCACGCAGCTGGCTCAGAAAGACACCGGAAGTTCTGCAAACCGCCACATGCGGCAGATTCTTCGCATCTATAACGGTGCCAGCCGTGAGATGAGTCTGCCGCTGAAAAACTGACAGTTTCGTTCTACCTCCTGAACAACAGCCGTCGTGGTATCCGTCTGCGGCGGCTGTTTCTTACATAAAAAGGAGGTTGATTTTTATGTTACCGAACAATTGGAGATATCTCAGGGGGGGACATCTACTATGCAGACATGGAGCCGCATATCGGCTCGGAACAGGGCGGGAAACGCCCTGTGGTAGTTCTGCAGAACAACATTGGAAACCGTCATTCGCCTACATTGATCGTTGCAACTGTTACCACCCGGACGGAAAAGAAGAAAAACCAGCCCACCCATGTGCTGGTGGATTCTAACCCGGCCTTTGAAGAACCGTCCATGATTCTTCTGGAGCAGATCTTCACGATCGATAAATCCCGCATCGAACGCTTTATGGGCTATGCCAGCAAGGCTGAAATGCTCCGCATTGATATGGCTTTGCTGGTCAGTCTGGCTCTGAACGTTCTGAGCGGAAACCGCAGCGAATAGCGGACAACCAGTAACCCGTAAAAATGAGGTGATAGCGATGTAATCGGAGGTGAGTGAGCCATGCGAAAGAGTGCCCCCATTGAAGTGGTGGTACATTACCCCAAAACGAAAGAGGGATGGGACGAACTCGGAAAACGGGTCGCAACCGCCCACGCCAACTATGTGATCGAAAAAATCGACCGTCTGAACTGCCCCACATGGCAGAAGCTCGAATTGCTGCAGGCGGTGATCGATACTACCAAAGGAACCTACAAACCCAAAGAACACCAAAAGCCCGGCTGGCAGCCGAGCCGATAAACAAAGCCCCACGCTCAACATATGCTTTTCTGCTCTGACCAGAGCCGGTCAGATTCAGAGGCAGTGTTGAGCGTGGGGCTTTTTGTGTTACATAAGTTTTTGAAATTTTGCTGACAAAATAAAATCATTGATTGTTGGCGGCCAATATGGTATCCTATGGCATTGCATAACACGCAAAACAGTTCCGCTTTTTGCTGAAAGAGCGTATCGAAACCGTCCTGATGGAGCAGCAGAAAAAGCTTTTTGAAAAGTAAAAGCTCTTGCGTCCCGTGAAAAAAGAAGGTAATATAAATACAGAGCAAGACACAGAACGCAGGGAGGGATGAAAACCATGTTTTACGAGATCATGCACCGGGAAAGCTGTGTGGCACAACTCAGCACGACAGGGGAATGCAAGGTCTGCCTCGAGGATTTCATGCCCTATGATCTGGTTCTGGTGGAATCGGATGATTTTGACGAGCGCATCAATAATGTAACGAACTTTTACTATTGGTGCGCCTCCCGGATGTTGACGTTGGATCGCACCTACGCCAAGGAAATCCTGAACAGTATCGGTGCATCTCAGAGTGTTACGGACAGGGAACGAGCACAGATTGCATTATCCTACCATTGTCTGTCTTTGCTGGATGTGTTCTGGGTGAAAGAAGAAAACGAGAAGATCCGATTCGAGGATATCAACCTTTTTGCACACTCCTTAAGCAATGCGCTTGTGGATATTGCGCTGCGGGGGCACCAAATGACGGTGACAAACGCCCATCTTCTGGCAAATGACCTGTCTACGGGCGGCTTGTACCCCAAAGCATGGGTGCGCAAAGAGGATGGATTCTATCTTTACAAGGATGGCGGCAGGGATGCGGTGGAACGTGAAGTGCTGGCAAGCAAAATCTGCCGGTGCTTTGACTGCCATCAGGTACTGTATGAGCAGGGGATGTTTGAAAATGAGCCGGTTTCTATCAGCAAAATCATGACATCTCAGCGATACAGTCTTGTGACCTATGCAGCCTATGACGTCTACTGCACGAACCATGATTGGAACACGCTGGATAAGATCTTAGAGCTGGATGCTCCCGGCTACTATATGATGAACATTCTGGATTATCTGGTGGGCAATACTGACCGTCATTGGGAAAATTGGGGTCTGCTGGTAGACAACGAAACCAATCAGCCCATCCGTCTGCATGACCTGATGGACTTCAACCGGGCGTTTCAGCAGTACGACACGCCAGAAGGCGCAAACTGTCTGACCGTGGGAAAACGCCATCTGAGCCAAAAAGATGCTGCAGTGGAAGCGGTGCGGAACATCGGACTGAACCAAGTCCGTCAGGTGGAGCACACCGTATTCTCCGAGCATCCGGCATGGAAAGCAACGTTTGAAGAACGACTGCGTGTTTTACGGAACGCCATGTAAGTCAGAGCGAATATCAGAATAATTGAAACAGAATGATTCCATAACGAAAGCCCGTCTGCGCTGCCACATATCGTGGCTTGCAGACAGGCTTTTTCGTTTGACCGGAGAAAAATTACCATACCTCACATGCGAAGCATAGATGGAAAATCGGAACCAAGGTTTTCCACCAGATGGCAAAAGCACTTCTGACTGATGGTCTTTTGTCCATTTTCCCAGCAGCGGATGCTTGTCCGGCTGACCTTTGCATGGTCGGCAAGCTGCTGACGGCTCCAGCCTTTTGCCTCCCGGTATCTGCGGAGGAAGTCTCCGCCGCCCCGGTGCAGAAACAGGGTGTAGTCGTCCAGAATGTCTTCCACCGGGGTGCCGTAAAGGGCGGCGAGCTTGTCCGCAAGTTCCGGCGTAAAGCTGCGGTGAAATGCGCCGCTTTCCAGATGGAGCGCCAGAAACAGAAATTTTGTGGCGAAAAATTGCAGTAAGGTCAGCAGCACACGATATCCCTCCCGGTACATAGTTGTTAGATTGTATGAGCCGGGGCGCGGATAGTTGCCGGAGAAGCCTTTTGTGTGCAGCAGCTTTTCTGCAGGGGAAAAGCGTGGTATACTGAGGGGGATAACTTGTAATTTGTGGAGGGGAGCCTGATGAAAGAAAAGACTTGTCAAACTCGGTGCGGAACGATTCGGTATTGGGTAAGTGTGTCAAACCCGGATACAATTACGCTTGTTTTTCTGCCGGGGTTGACTGCGGATCATAGATTGTTTGATAAGCAGATTCAGTATTTCGAGAACAGGTATAATGTTATCGTCTGGGATGCACCGGCACACGGCTCCTCATGGCCGTTTCGGTTTGATTTTGATCTGTTCGATAAGGCAAAATGGCTGAACGATATCTTAAACCAAGAAGGAATCACAAAGCCTGTCATTGTTGGGCAGTCCATGGGGGGATATGTGGGACAGGCTTATGCACAGCTTTACCCAGACAAAATGACGGGTTTTGTCTCCATTGACTCTGCACCGCTGCAACGAAGCTATGTGACGGCAGTTGAAATTTGGCTTTTGAAACGGATGGAACCGGTATATGCTCACTATCCGTGGAAATGGCTCCTGAAATCGGGGTCAGAAGGCGTTGCTACGTCTGATTACGGTAGAAATCTCATGCGTGAAATGATGCTGACTTATGACGGAAACCAGAAACGCTATGCACAAATTGCCGGACATGGTTTTCGTATTTTGGCAGCGGCCATAGAAAAGAATCTGCCGTATGAGATCAAATGTCCGGCGTTGCTGATATGCGGCACACAAGATCACGCAGGTTCGTGTATACGGTACAACAAAGCATGGCATCGCAATACGAAAATCCCATTGACGTGGATCGAAGGAGCAGGGCATAATTCCAACACAGACAGACCCGAACAGGTGAATCGGCTGATAGATGAATTTGCTGCAAATATTTTATAACAGGAAACTTAGCAATTCAACTTTTTAATGCAGCAACAACAGCGTTGAATTGCATATCGCAAATATGCTGTTTGAATGTTGCACTAATTTCTTGACTTGTGATTAGAAAAGTTCACCGCAAAACACACTTCGGGAGGTGCGAGGAATGAACTTCTGGAAAAAGTTGTTTGCCGGCATGGGCTTTGTGTGCGGCTTTCTGGTCTTTGAAACCATGTCGCTGGCGTACCACAACTCCGGCCGCCGTCATAAAACCACAAGGGGCGCTACCGGCGCAACAGTTTTTGGGATACGCTTACCCGGTACATGATCTTTGCGTGGATCTACGATGGTGTGAAGAAAAGCCGGGAACAGGTGGGCAAGCGGTACTACCACCGCACCGGGAACGAGTTCCGACCGTCCTACGATTCCGGCACAAGAAGCAATCCCTCTGAATCTGCAAAAGCCGCCCTGAAAACCGCAGATGCAGCACAGCCCCAAAAGCAGCGGTCGCCTCCGTCTGCGCCGAAAACGACAGCAAGGACTGCATCGGCATCCACGGCAGATAGGCTGAAAGTCCCTGCTGCGGAGGCAAAGCCGCCCCGTGAAACAACGGTGAAACCTGCCTCTGCGGCGGAAAAGCCTTTGCTGGATACCGAAAACCTACCTGTCCCGGAGCCAAAAACACCGCAGGAGGTGGAGGCGGAGCATCAGCAGATGCTTGCACGGCTGCGCACCGAGCTGCAGGAGCAGGTCTGCGCCATTCATGCAGACGTGACCCTGCAGCCCGACAGGGAGCAAGGGAGCGAGGCGGCAGAGCAGCAGCTGCACATTCTGCTGTACCAGACCGATGTGCCGGAGGCGGAGCTGGACGCCGCCCTGTCTGACCTGCGTACCCAGCGCAGGCGGGAAAAAGCCCAGTATCAGGGCGCACCCTTTGCGGATGTGTTTCAGGTGGAGCTGATCTTATCGGAGGAGGACAGCGACCGGGCTTGCATCGTGGATGTAGGGGACACCGACATGAGCTATGTGATTCCGTGGAGCAGCATCCCGCAGGAGCTCCAACAGCCGCTGCGCCGCTATGTGGCACAGGCAGACGGAAAGCTCTGCGGCTATTGCAAAGAGAACCTCTGCAATACCGAAAACGGACGGATGATCGTGGAGCTGTATCTGGGTAAACAGGAACATCACGTTTCAAGGATCTTGTATTGAAGTAGCTGCACAACCGCAGCGATTGGGTTGAAAATAAGGCTGAAGCCCCAATTGCTCCAGCCAATGCCAGAGTTTCTTAATTGTTCATCAAAAATACGTTGGTACGTTTTACACTGTGACGATTCAAAAAACAGAGGAGAAATGCTTTACTATGATCTACAAAAAGCAATACGGTCAACCGTTTGATACCGAAAGTGTAGTGGGTTCTTTTTTGCCCATGATGGAAACGATACCCTATCTGACCAAGGAGCCGGATGGTTTCTCCTATGCCATGGAGCCGCAGGATGTTCTGTATGGTCTTGGCGAGAACGTCCGTGGTATCAACAAGCGCGGGTGGGTGTACGAAAGCAAATGCTCCGATGACGGCAACCATACCGAGGGCAAATCCTCGCTGTACGGTGCTTATAATTTTATGATCGTGTCCGGCAAGGATACATTTGGCGTTTTTATCGACTACCCGGGCAAGGTCACCTTTGACTGCGGCTACACCGACCTGGATACCTTACGCATCACGGTGGCCGAGGAAAATTACGATTTCTACATCATTGAGGGCGAAAGCCTGACCGATATTGTGCACCAGTTCCGCCAGTTGGTGGGACGCAGTTATATTCCGCCCAAATGGGCTTTTGGCAACGCCCAGAGCCGCTGGAGCTACATGAACGAGGACGAGGTCCGCGAGGTGGTGGCAAATTACCGTGCCAATAATATGCCGCTGGACGCTGTGGTTTTGGATATTGATTACATGGAGCATTACAAGGACTTTACGGTGGATGCGCAGCGCTTCCCGCGTTTTGCGGACTTTGCCGCCGAGATGAAAGCGCAGGGCATCCATCTTGTCCCCATCATCGATGCAGGAGTCAAAATCGAAGAGGGATATGATGTGTACGAGGAGGGCGTGAAAAACGGCTACTTCTGCACGAATCAGGATGGCACCCCCTTTGTAGCCGGTGTGTGGCCGGGACGGGTACACTTCCCCGATATGCTCAACCCGGAAGCCCGTGCTTGGTTTGGCAGTCAATATAAAGTTCTGCTGGATCAGGGGATCGAGGGCTTCTGGAATGATATGAACGAGCCTGCTATCTTCTACGCAGAGGAAAGACTGAAAAAGACCTTTGCTAAAATTGGGGAATACGACAAGCAAAACCTGGATATTTCCAGCTTTGCTGCTTTTACCGGCATGGTGGCAGAGCTTTCCAACAACGAAAACGATTATAAGACGTTCTACCATAACACCAAGCAGGGGCGTATGCGGCACGACAAGGTACATAATCTTTTTGGTTATAACATGACCCGCGCTGCAGGCGAGGCTTTTGAGCGGCTGGAGCCGGACAAGCGCATTTTGATATACTCCCGTTCTGCCTGCATCGGGATGCACCGGTATGGCGGCATCTGGACTGGCGACAACCATTCTTGGTGGAGCCACATTCTGCTTGCGCTGCGCATGATGCCCTCCCTGAATATGTGCGGCTTTCTGTACGAAGGCCCTGACATTGGCGGCTTTGGCAGCAATACCACGGAGGATCTGGTGCTGCGCTGGTACGGCTTGGGCATCTTCTCTCCGCTGCTGCGGAACCACTCTGCCAACGGCACCCGCCGGCAGGAGCCCTACCGCTTTAAGAACAAGGCTGCCTTTGCCGGTATTTTACAACTGCGCTACCTGCTGCTGCCCTACATTTACAGCGAGTACATGAAAGCTGCCCTGCACGACGGCATGTACTGTATGCCGTTGGCTTTTGCCTTCCCGGAGGACGACTTTGCCCGCCGGGTGGAGGATGAGGTGATGATCGGTGAAAGCCTGTTGATCGCCCCGGTATATGAGCAAAATGCCCGGGGTCGTTATGTTTATCTGCCGGAGGAGATGCTGCAGGTGCGGGTAAAGTACAGCGAAAGCAACCGCATCGAAACCAGCGTACTGCCGGCAGGCCATCATTACATTCCGGTGGAGCTGGATGAAGTGGTGTTCTTTTTGCGCAAGGGACACCTTCTGCCCCTTGCCAAGGACGGCAAAAAGATCCAGAGCGTTGCCGATGTGGATTTTGCAGATCTGCGCCTGCTTGCCTATGCTCCCGATGGTGCATCCTATGAATACTATACCGATGACGGCGAGACAAAGGATTATGATAAGCCGGAACATTTTGTGCATATCACGCTGGATGCGGATGGAAACGCAAAGAGTGATCGTGCTACGGTCAAAGTAGAAGGATAATCGTCAGTCATTACGCAGTTCCTACAGAGTGGCAGCGTTTCAGCTTGAAATGCTGCCACTCTTTTTTGTTGTCTGTATCACAGATAAAATAGCGTTCCATCTTGAAAACAGCGTAAAGATTTATTATAATAAGATAAATAGTTGTGACTTTTACAAAGGAGGGCTGAATCATGGCAGCGCAGCGCACCTATCTGGCAATCGACCTGAAAAGTTTCTATGCCTCGGTGGAGTGCGTAGACCGCCATCTGGACCCTCTGACTACGAATCTGGTGGTGGCAGACGCCTCCCGCACCGAAAAGACCATCTGCCTTGCGGTGTCGCCCTCCCTGAAAGCCTACAAGATACCCGGCAGAGCACGGCTGTTTGAAGCCATCCAGCGTGTCCGGGAGGTCAATGCCCAGCGGCTGCAAACTGCCATCCGGCAGCACAAGGCAGTGCGTGGGGAGGATGGCAAGTACCGCTTTGCCAGCACCTCTTTTGATGCCAATGCCCTGAACGCAGACCCGACGCTGGGGCTGAGCTACATCGTTGCGCCGCCCCGGATGCAGCGGTATCTGGACGTTTCCACCCAAATCTACAAGACCTACCTCAAATATGTGTCCCCGGCGGATATCTACCCCTACTCCATCGACGAGGTTTTCATTGATGTGACGGGCTATCTGCCCTATTACCACATGAGTGCCCATGAGCTTGCCATGACCATGGTGCGGGAGGTGCTGTACAACACCGGCATTACCGCAACGGCAGGCATCGGCACCAACCTCTACCTTGCAAAGCTGGCCATGGACATTGTGGCAAAACACATCCCGGCGGACAAGAATGGTGTTCGCATTGCAGAGCTGGACGAGCAGTCCTATCGGTATCTGCTGTGGAACCACAGACCGCTGACCGATTTCTGGATGACTGGTCCCGGTACCGTCAAACGGCTGGAAGCCCACGGCATTTATACGATGGGGGACTTGGCACGGTTTTCTATTCACGGAGAAGATCGTCTGTACGAGATTTTCGGCGTGGATGCGGAAATTCTCATTGACCACGCATGGGGCTATGAACCCTGCGGTATGGCTGAGATCAAAAGCTACAAGCCCAGCACCAACAGCATCAGTGAGGGACAGGTGCTGACCTGCCCTTATCCCAACGATAAGGCAAAGCTCATCGTCCGGGAGATGGCGGAAATTCTGATGTTCCGGCTTACGGAAAAGAAGCTGGTGACGGAATCCATCACCTTGGAGATAGGCTACGACCGGGAGAACGTGGACAAGGGCGGCTACCGTGGTCTGACCCAGACCGACCGCTACGGCAGAATCATCCCCAAGGCGGCACACGGCACCGTCCGGTTTGATGCCCCTACCAATCTGGGCAGTACCCTCATCAACGAAAGCGCAAAGCTGTTTGAGCACATCACCGACCCGGCGCTGACGGTGCGGCGCATTACTATCAACGCCAACAAGGTCACCCCGGACGAGGGCATCTATCAGGTGGACTTTTTTACCGACACCAAGAAGCTGGAAAAGGAGAAAAAACTCCAGCAAGCCATGCTGGGTATCAAGAACAAGTACGGCAAAAACGCCGTGCTGAAAGCCAGCAGCTACGAGGAAGGTGCCACCATGCGCCGGCGCAACGCACAAATCGGCGGGCACAGTGCAGGAAGTTCGGCGGGAGGTTCAGATGGAAAACTACAAAAATAGCAAAATCGGGCTGGAGACCGCCAAAAAGTACGGGGATATCCTAGAGATGGAACGCCCCCAGACCGAAGAATCCCTCCGCAAGCACCCCCGCATGACCCTTCAGAACCGTGCCAAGATCTTCTCTCCCTTCTCTCCGCTGCGGGGCTATGACGAGCAGCTTGCCGCAGAAAAGCAGCGCACCGAGCGCGTGACCAAGCGCATTCTGACCGAGGAAGAAATGTCGGCTCTGTCCGATCGGCTGATGCAGGTCACCAAGGGCATGACCATCACGGTGCGGTACTTCAAGGAGGATACCGCCCACCCGGAGATTCCCGCAGTGGGCAACTACATCACCCTGACCGGAAAAGCGGACCGCATCGACCCGGTGTTCCGCACCTTGCAGGTGGGCGACACCGTAGTGCCCTTTGAAGATCTGGTGGAGGTCAGTGGGGAGGGTATCATGGAGATCGACCAATATCTCGGCATCTCCGAGGAATAAAAAACGCTGGGAGAAATCTCCCAGCGCAAGCAGCCCTAATCACGGTACCGATATGTGCCAAGCCAAAGCGGACCCAGCACCCACAACCAAGGCAGTGAAACCGTTCTCGTCACTTTTAATACCGTAAGCACCAGCGTTAAAGCAAATAAGAGGGTCATTGCAATTATTTCGGAACGGTCAGGTTTCTTCTCCATACGCAGATTAGAATAAAACCGAATATTTGATTTTTTGTGCAGTTTTAAGGCGCGGTAGAGGCATCCCTGCTTTGCCGAAGCCCTGCGTTCCACGCGGGGTACTTTGTAGGCAAAGTGGGGGACTTTTATTTTTTCTTCAGCTTTTCGATAGCCTCTTTCAAATCCTCTTCCCATCCGGCATTCTGGTCAAGGTACTCGCCATATATGAGCTGCTCTGCGGCTTTACGAGCTGCCACGGCGTCCTCCAGAGAGGAAAATTTGCCGAGAAAGACCTGCTTTCGCTTGAAGTTGATGTATGCCCTATACCGGCCATCTGCCAGACGGGAAACGCCGTTTGCACCCGTGGTTGAGTTCCGGTTGGTTGCTCCACTCATGCGGCTTTTGACGGAAACAAGGCTGGAGCCGTCTGCCCATGCAGTGCTGTGGATTGCGTCGGACTTCTTTTTAATGTCACGGTTGCAGGCGGCGCACTGTCGGATGGGCGAGGACTGCCTGATTCTGCTGAGGCGAGTGACGGTGGGTTTGCCGCACTTGGGGCAGACCGCCTTGCAGCAGAAGCCGCTGCGTGGACCCTGCGCCGGAAGAACTTCAAGGATTCGCCAGCCGTTGACGGTCTGGCCCGTGTAACGCTGCTGGGCTGCAAGAAGGTCGGCTGCGGCCTTTTCCCGGACGGAGCGGTGAAGGCCGTCGCTGATGGCGGAGAAGGCGCAGGCCGGGCACTGGGTGCTGGTGCCTTGCAGCAGGCTACTGCGGTACACATCCTTGACGGTGCCGCAGTCACAGCGGCAGGTGAAGTAGTAGGGCCGCTCCTTTGAGGGGGCCAGCACCGTCCAGTGACCGAAACGGTCTCCCGGAGAAATCTTAGTCATAGCAGCTGCCTCACAGCAACCCGAAGTGCTCGGCCAACAGGAATCTGACGTATGTGGGGCACGCGCGCTTTTCGCCGCACCAGTCCTGCACAGTGCGCAGCGGGACGCCCGCCTGCTTTGCAAAAGCAGTCTGCGACAGGCCAGTGCGGGCTACCAGCTCACGCATTGGAAGATGAGCTAAATCCCAGATGGTGGACAGCCTTTCTTTCTCGGCGTCCAGATCGATGCAACCGGGTGCATCGTCCTCAATGCTCAGTGTGACGTTATTTAAGAACACCTCTTTTACCGCCTTTGGATCGTTTGCCATTGCAAAAAGTTCAGCAGTATACATAATCAGCCTCCTATGGATTTTTGATATGTGTTGTGGTATAGTATAGACACCTCCGTGTGAGATGTCTTTTACTAAAGTCCCCCAGTCGGTGTTCGCGCGCCGTCGGGGGGACTTTTTTGTTTACTGCATGCTTTCCAAGAAAGCTTCGTATTGCGGATAAATCTCCTCCATGATGATCTGGCGCTCAATCTGCTCGATCTCCGGGTCGCCATTGTACAGGGCATCCGCCTGCTGCTGCGTCAGCTGCATTTCCGCGGTCAGCATGTAATCGGATGCGCTGAGATCTTCAGTCTTGACATCCCCATCGTGCACGTTGATGTGGGCGTAGATGTCAAGCACGACGGTTTGCTCATCGTCGGGGATCTCTTCTTCGGACCATTCTCGATCGTACTTTCGCAGGGACTGGGTGCGAAGTTCATCGACCTCAAGCTCGGTTCCGGTGGACATAACCTTGGCTGCGAACTCGTCAGCAGTGAGCTTTTTCATAATTGCTACCTCCACGTCTCAATGTGTTTGTGTGTGGTCTTTCACTGTCTTTATTATACACGCATTGCGTGTAATTGTCAAGACTTTTTTGAAAATTTTATACGCGTTGCGTGCAAATACTTGAGCGCTCATACAGCCCTGTGCTGTGTGGGCGCTTTTTTATTTGTCCTTCGTTGCGCGTTCGTTGTCCTTCGCTTTTTGCTGATGCGGTACACTAGGAGCACAAGGAGGGATGCTTTATGAGTTATACCTCGAAAATCCAGTCACATCTGAGAAATAGTATAAAAGTCAGTATGCTTCATCCGGTTCGGTAGGTGCTGCGGTAATATCACGGTAGAAAGTGGCCCATGCAGCTTCCTCATAGGGGCGTACAAAAAAGAAGCCAATGCTCAATGGAATTGTCAGCAGAAGAAAAAGAGAAATCGCCATAGCCTCTGAACCGGTGAAATATTTGAGAACCAGAAAACCCCCGGCATACAGTGGCAACGAACAGAGCAGCTCCCAGCCAATGAAGCTGAAATCCAGACAGAACAGCCGCCATTTGTTGCCGTCCATAATCCGCCGGGATTCTGTGATCGCTTCATTTGCAGTCAACGAAGGATGCTCGGACATGATGTAAGGTGTCATCGCATAGCTGTATGTTTTCACGATTCCCGGAATCACCAACAGCAGCGACCAGAGGGCGATGTACAGACCCTGCAGGAATTTCATGCAGAAGCCATCCCACAGACGGTCTTTCTGAGAGAACAAGTCCGAGATGGCAGCATCCTTTCCATCTACAAGGTTCAGATTAAAATGAGCATATCCCAGTTGAACTGCACCGCCCACGATCAGTTGGAGGATTGCCCACAGACCAATGCCGACAAGCAAAACAGCAAGCAGCCGACCGCCGTTTGGCTGGGCGAACAGGTTAAAATGAATGTCCTTTGCCTGATTGGAATTGGAAACGACACTGTTGGAACTGCTCACAATGGTAGCACCGAGCGCACTGGCGGCAATACCTGTCAGAACAGCAGTTTTCCATTTTCCGCGCAGAGCATCGAGAGCGAGCATACGATAGTCGGCAGATATTTTCATAAAAGCAACCTCCTGTCTGAAAATGGCAAGTATGTGTGAAAAGGAATATGATATGCCACTTTAATTTAGATACGTTTGAAACGCTGAAAAAATTGCAGCATGAATGAAAAAGAGGCTGTTGCACCGGCTTTTATCCGTGTGCAACAGCCCCTTCCTTTACTTCAGCAGCTTGTCCAGTTCATCATAAATGGACTTGACCTTCGTGCCGACAATGACCTGACAGGCGTTTTTCCCCGGACGGAGGATGCCTGTTGCGCCTGCCGCTTTCACGGCCTGCTCATTGACCTGATTGTAGTTCTTGACCACAAAGCGCAGGCGGGTAGTGCAGTAGCTGGCGCTTACTATATCACGCCGCCAGCTTGTGCTGCATTTGCAGTGGAACAGAGCAATGAACTGCTGCTTCATTTTACGTCCGCAGTTCGGACAGATCCGTTTGCTGGCTCCCATAAAAGTTTACTGGAGCTTGGCGATAATTTCATCAGCGGACATACCGCTGGCAAGTAGCTTTTTCAATACGGATTCCGCTTCGGCCTTTTTGGATTCTTCTGCGGCCTTTTTTTCGGCTGCAACCTTTTTTGCCTCTGCTTTAGAAAGTTCCTTTACTGCAACCTTCAGCGCAGATTTTTTGCTTTTCAACTGCTCTTTCAGTACGCTGATGTTGTCAGACAGCGCAGCGATCTCAGTTTCAATTTGTTCCTGTCTCTTATACACATCTGACGCTGCCGACGAATAGCCTTG
>ENA-OZFZ01000636-OZFZ01000636.1-human-gut-metagenome-genome-assembly--contig:-NODE-636-length-16707-cov-15.057711_pt1 | contig 16707 bp, 9 predicted proteins | sample MGYA00244621_ERZ653640 | MGnify/ENA primary metagenome ERZ653640 (study PRJEB26926, sample SAMN06165019) | human gut metagenome | biome: ENVO:00009003; feature: ENVO:2100002; material: ENVO:00002003... | reverse complement strand
AAATATGCACTTCGTCCGGTTTGATATTGGTCTGTCACATCACGACATTCTCCCATCGTTCTTATCAGATCATTTTTTATTTCCACAACTGCCTGACAATCTGCCATAAAACAGCCGTTTTCAAAATGGTGATATAAACTTCGATAATCCAAATTAATTGTTCCACAAGTTGCCATACAGTCATCTGCCACACTCATTTTTGCATGACAGAAACCAGGAGTCCACTCATAAACACGAACACCATGTTTAACTAATCCATGATAAAAAGAACGAGTTACATTATAAATGAATTTTTTATCAGGGATACCAGGTGTGATAATTCTTACGTCTACCCCTCGCTTAGCAGCCAGACATAACGCATGCGTCATTTCATCTGTTATGATTAGATATGGAGTCATAAACCAACAATATTTTTCAGCTTTATTTATCATACTGATATAAACTTCTTCTCCGACCTGCTCATTATCCATAGGACTGTCTGCATAAGGCTGAACAAAACCTGTTTGCTGTGCTTTATAATCGTAATGAATAATGTATTTACTAAAATCAGTATCATTCGTAGCTTTTTCACTAACAGCATTCCACATTTCTAAAAATGTCACTGTAAGCGACTGAACAGCATCTCCTTCTAAACGAATACCTGTATCTTTCCACTGTCCATACGGGTGTGTGTAATTAAAATATTCGTTTGCTAGATTATATCCACCTGTAAATCCGACTTTTCCATCAATAACTGTTATTTTTCTATGATCACGATTGTTCAAAAACAGATTTAAACCTGGCATAAACGGATTGAATACACGGCAATGAATTCCTATTGCCTCCATTTTTTTCACAAAATCTGTGTTAATAAAGCCTATAGAACCCATATCATCGTAGAATACTCTAACTTCCACACCTGCTTTTACTCGCTCTTCCAGAACATCTTGAATCTTATGCCATGCTTCAGCGTCTTCTATCGCATGATATTCCATAAAGATAAACTTTTGTGCTTTCTCCAAATCCTTAAGCTGTGCCTCTAATCCTTTCACTGCTTCATCAAAATACACAATATCCGTATTCTGATAGATTGGATACTGCGAATTTCTTTGTATGTAACTTGCTATATTTCCTGCTTTCGGAATTGTTTCTTTTATTCTGCTCAAACACTCCTGACTGTCCGGAAGCATTGGTAACAATTTGCTATCAATTTCTGCATATCGCTCACGCATTTTATGTGTGCCACCATTCAAACCAATCAACAAATACAGGCCTACACCCATAATTGGGAAAATTAGAATTAAGATGACCCAAGGCATTTTCATAGAGGATGTCTTATTTGATGCGTACAATCCCAAAACCAAGATCCCACTCAAAATCCTTGTAAATAAATTTATGACTTCTGCATATTCATTCAAGCGTGTTACGATAGTAATAATAAAAATCACTTCCAGAAGAATGCAGATTATGGAAAAACACAGCCGTTTTACCCCATTTTTTGTTTTTGCTTTGCCCTCTAAAGTATCTTGTTTCATATATATTCCGCCTTCCTACTTGCTCAGTTTTCTCCCTAAATTTCGTGGAACATACCAATTTTGTCTTTTATTCTCTGCATTTCATTATCTGCTTCAATGATAGCTCTTGCAGAATGAAGTAATTCTTCACTTATCTCATCATAGCCAGGCATTTCTTCAATTCCTTTTTTATAGCGAAGTTGATGTTCCAATGTTGCCCAGAAATCCATACCATTGGTTCGAATCTGTAATTCTACACGCATAGGTGTTTTACCCTTAGCAAAAAATACTGGTATTTCAACAATCATATGATAGCTTCGATAACCATTCGATTTTGGATTTTTTATATAATCTTTTATTTCAATAACTTTAATATCATCCTGTTGGGTAATCAAATCTGATATCATATAAATATCGTCAATAAACGCACAAACTATTCGAACGCCTGCTACATCATTGAGATATGTCTGTATATTTTCTGTTGTAAATTCATATCCCATCTTCTGCAGTTTATTGTAAATACTATTGGGCTTCTTAATTCTTGTTTTTATAAAAGAAATAGGATTTCGATTGTTCTCAACTGAAAATTCATCATCCAAAACCTCAAGTTTAGTTTGTATCTCCCGAATAGCACAACGATACATCATCATTAAATTATAAAATTTTGTAGCATTATTTAAAAACTGTAGTGATTCCGGACTGTTCATCCTGAGTTTTTTTACTTCATCTTTTGTCATGGAACTTTCCTTTCTACCTCATCCCTGATTTCAAAACATTCTTTCATTCAGAGACCTGTTACTCTACCCCCAACGCCTTAAACACCGCATCTTCCGCACTGCTGTAGAAAATCAGATTAAAACTGCCCACCAGCTCCGGCGGCACGGTGCCAAGGTCTGCTGCGCTGGTAATCGGAAGCAGCACTTTCTTTGCTCCGCTATCGAGACACACCTGCAAACTATTGGCAAGCTCGTCCACTTTCAGAATCGTGCCGCTGATGCTGATTTCTCCCAGCACGGCAAGTGTACTGACTGTAGGCCGTCCAAGAGCGATGCTGCATAGTGCAATCAATGTAGGCAATGCCAGCTTTCCGGTCATGCCAATGCCCTGCAAATCCTGATAGTTGATGATGTAATCCCGCATCGTAGTACTGATGCTGCCACTGATGCGATTTCCGTTAGCTTTCAGGAAATTGAACGCCGTATTCGTGGATTCCTTGCAGTCACGGTCGCTGCCAAGGCCAGTACGTTCAAATTTTCCGTTGCCAGGCAGCATCTGGCTTTCGAGGCGGAATACACCGATCATACCGGACTTACCCTGACTTACGGTATATACCTGTCCAGGATTGCAGATACCATCAGGGATGAGCTTTCCACCGCCCTGCTCTGGCACGGAAACAAATTTTTCTTCAAAGGTATCAAGGTCGATATAGCTGAAGTTCACATCATAGAACTCCATTCCGCCCAGTTTTTTCAGCTGCTCCTTGACGCGACGGCGCATTTCCAGTGCAAATACAAGAATTTCTTCAATCTGTTCCTTCGTGAACTCTCCATCGGGATAAAGCAATTTCACATAGCCGCCTACAATCTTGCGGACAGCAATCGTATCGCGCTGGTTCAGGTTCTTTCCAAGGCGGAAATACTTATCCAACGCATCACCATACTGTTCTTTCCGCAGTTCTCGGATAAACTCTGCCAAGTAATCCGTGATAAAGCCGTAGTCGTTTGTAAAATGCTCCGGACGGAACTTCGGAATCTCCCAGCCTGGAATGTAGCAATGCAGACGGTCAAGAAAGGCGGTGTCCGTTCCCATCTCCGGCGGGAACGGGTCAAACAGAGAGGAAGTCTTGAGCAACACATCCACGCTCTGATTGATGTTTCCTACAAAGACCATAGATGCCGATGCTGCCTTTTCCTCTTTGCCACGGGCAAAGGAGCCGGAAGCCATATAGTCTTTCATAATCTGAATGCCGTCTTTGTCCTTAAACTTGATTCCGGCAACCTCATCAAAGGCAACGCAGTCCCATAAGCCTACCAAACCTACGGTTTTGCGCCCCATATTGTAAAACAGATTTGCAACGGTCGTCTGACCACCGGATACCAGGATACTGTTCGGGCTGATTTCTTTATAGATATGGGACTTGCCTGTGCTGCGCGGCCCCAACTCACAGAGATTGAAGTTGTTCTCCACCAACGGCAGCATACGCGCAAGCAGCAGCCACTTTTCCCGATTGTTCAGCTGTTCCGGCTCATATCCACAGGAACGCAGCATAACATCCATCCACTCTTCCTGTGTGAATGCCTTGCGTCCCTCTCGAACTTCTTCAATGTCGATATGGGGCATCTGAATCGGAGTCAGCTTATGGATGCTGATGGGAGAGATGTCCTTCTGCTTTTTCTGTTTAGAGGAAATCGGCTGTCCATCTATATCCGTGATTCCAAAGCTGCTGTCTCCCTCAGACTCATATTCCAGCTGCACGATGCACCAGATACCGCCGCAAAGCAGCCGGTCATATTTTTCCGGATAATCATCTGTAATCGGCACATTGGTGAGGCCAAGGTTAGAGAACTCTGCAAAAAAGCAATCCTTTTTGATATCCAGATGCACGGTCACCATATCAATAATGGTATGGCTCCCGTTCTTGCGCAGTTGTGAGAGAATTTTTTGAGCCTCATCCGGGCGGACAAAATTATCTGCCAGAATGCGTTTTACATTCTGAACGCCCTGCTCAATGATTGTCTCATCGTCTGAACTACAGTACTGACCCAGCAGGAACTCCAGCACATAGACCGGAACATTTGCTCCTTCTTTTATTTTCTTTGTCAGGTCTTTGCGGACGATCCGACCGTCAAAGTTGCTGCGCAGCTTCCGGCGCAGTTCTTCACGGGTATCGTCTGCCGCCATATCCATCATTTCCATACGGAATTCCTGCCTCCTCTATATCAGAATCCGAATCCAAAGTCATCCGCAAAGGCAATGTCCATGATAACAGGCTGCCTCCACTGCTCCAGACCGCTTTCTTCGTCATAAACCACAAGGTAATATTGCTTGTCCTTGTCGTATTTCTTATTCTTGAATGTGAAACGCATCCGGAAGATACGCTTCTGCGCATTTTCCTCGCGACTGTCCGCCACATAGCTGTTTTCGTTCGAGATTTTCTCATTGTCTTCCGAGAGGAAGAAAATACGGTATTTTGCCGCTTTTACAGTATCACTGACTGCATCCGACTGGATAAAGTCCATGGAAGTGATCAGGTTCGTAATCTTATGGACGATGCTGACCAGAGCAATCTCTGCATTCTTTGTTTCCATATGACCGCGTTCCATCTTAAACTCCAGCACCGGCACCAGCATTTCCTGCGGTGAGGAACCGCCATGCACATAGTTAGCACCGCCTCCGGCCACCTTAAAGACATTGCTGCTGACAGGATAAGACACCACCTTGCTGTCCTCATTCCCCAGAACGTGTCCCATGCTCATATGGTCAATGCCGTCATCTTCCAGTGCCGCCTTAGACACAATAAATCTGCGATTGACAAATGCTTTGTCCGCGCTTTTCCCGGAAATCTTGTCACTTTCTGTCAACTTATCACGCTTGTAAATAAAGCCATGATCGGTAGTGACGATAAAATGATAGGTGTTGCCGCTGACGGAGATTCTATGAATCAAATCCATGATTTCCTGAACGGCTTCCTCACATGCATTGAATACCTCATCCTCGGTATTTGCCTTGTCTCCGCGCGCGTCGATCTGATTATGATATACATAGATAATCTGACGTTTTGTCAGCACATCTCGCAGCTCTGCCACTTTCAGATTTTTGATATCATCGAACTGTACACAGACACTATCCGGGTTATAGCTTTGCAGCACCTGCTGCCGACCTGCCAGATTATCGCAAAGGATACCATCTGCCAGTACCTGAAAATCATCCGTCATTTCCAGTGTCTTATGCGGCAAAAGTGCCGCCATACCAAGCCTCGTATAAGACGGAAGAACACTCAGCTGTACAGAAAGTTTTGCCGTGCATTTCGGGTCATCCTGCATTCGGGCAAACAATTCCTGTCCGACCTCGTAACGCATGGCATCCGAAATGATGACCACGGTGCGTTCCTTGGTATAGCGCAGGTTGGCATTGTAAAACTCCCGCTGCAACGGAATTGCCGAAAATGCGGCATCCTGCTGGATTCCAACATTCCATGCTGGGAGCAGACAAGCCAGATATTCGTTCGTGTAGATATTTTCCACCAGCTCCCGAAGCGGCTCAAAGCTTTCCGTGCTCTCCAGCTGGTCGTAATAATAGTAGAATTTCCGATACTGCTGATCCATATTGTAATCCGCAGCAAGATATCGGTCGATGATTGGCTTTAAGCCATCTGCGGCATGGTAATCCGCTTCCTTCACCATGCTGTATGCACTGGAAAGCATCTGATAGGTTTTCCCGGTCTTTCTGCCAAAGTGCATTTTAGCCCGCTTTTCACAGAGTTCCGGAATGGTAAATCCGTTTACGATTGCACCGATATCTTCCGAAACAAGTCTGCCAATGAGCCACTTTACCAGCACCTGATCCACGACAAGGAAAGTGTCGCACTCCACCAAATCGTCCACTCGCATTCCTGCAAATGCCGAAAAAACATTCAGCCCTTTGGCAACATGTGCCGACAAAGCGTCGTATTTATCCCGGTACAGGACGCTGTTCATCAGGCTATCGAGGAATGCGATGATATTGCCGGACTTGTAGGAAACAAAGCTCTTCCATGCTACCGGAAGCTCTGCCTGCACATATCGCCCAGTATAAGTAACGAACAATGTTACCAAAAGCCGTTCCAAACTCGGTTTTGTATCGGTGTATCCGAAATGCTGCTCACAGAGCTGCCAGAATGCAGACAGCAGGTCGTATTTTTCAAACTCCTGCAAGAAAGCATTGTCCACCAGCTCGCCATCCGTCAACACGATGCGCACGACTTCCTCAAAAGAGCAGGTACGCGCCTTGCAGACTGCACTGAGCAGACCGACAAGGATATTTTCTTCATTGAAGTTTTCGATTTCCAAATCATAGAACCGCTGAGTGCGCTCTTTGTTGGCGAAAAACTTGATGTGCTTCTCAATAACCGGCTTGTACTTTTCCTCAATACCCAGGTCAACCGACAGCAAGGAGGCTCGGTCAGCAAAGAACCGTCTGGAATACAGCATTGTGTCTTCCAGATGGTTGTCCCTTACATCCGGTTTCGGAAACGGTGCATAGATCAGATAATTCGTGGTCTTATCCACACGCTCCAGAAAATACTTTGTATAGAACTGGTTATCCGGCTGAAGATAGTAGATCTTCGCATTCTGAAGCTCCACCGTCTCCATATCCTCGAAAAATTCTGCCTTGTCATCGTACCAGAAAACCAGTTTCCGGGTCTCCCCGGTAAATTCCGCATTCAGGCGGTCTATAATTTGTTTCAAGTTCAATTCTGCCATATCATTGTCCTTTTTCCTGTGATTGGTCTTTATCTCTTACAAGAGAACTCAGCAATAACTTCATCTTTTTCCGGTAGAACTTTGTTCTTTTGATGTACAGTGGAATCGTCATGTGATACGCCTGCATAAATTCCAGTATCCATGCCAGATCATAGGATTTCTCGGTTGACCAGTCACGATATTTTCTATGACAGACAAGCCAAACACCAATGATATTGTAATCCAACGCATCTTCATCGGTTTCATCTTGAATACAATGACCGCAGAGGAAGCGGTATGCCACCGGATCATGGGCATATGTGCGTTCAAAACGCTGCCATGCCGCTGCGATATCGTCCTTTGTCCAGTGATTTTGCATTTTCCCACTCCCTCCGGTCATTTTTTCTTATTTCTTTTCTTTCACCATGATGTTCTTGCTGTCTGCCAGCACCTCGTAGAACTTGCCGTCCTGCGCGGTCTGGAGCTTACGGTAATTGACCTTTACGCCGTCATCAAGATCAAGCTCGATACGGGAAAGTGCCAGATGGCTGATCTTCTCATCGTATTCCCGGCATTCCTTCAGTTGCTTGGCAAGTTTATCCTTACGCTTGGAGGCTGCTGCCACCTCGCGGGCATTCTCGCTGTGATCCATCATATCCTGCATCCGGTTGATTTCGGATTCATACACACGCTGCATCTTGTGCAGGTAGTCGATACGCAGGTTACCGATAGTATCCGGCGTGTAGCGGTGCAGGTAAACCAGTGCCTTAAAGCCGTTCTGTTTGCCGCTGTCAAACAGCCAGTAGATCGGGCGCTTGCCGGAGCCCGTGACAGAGTAGGTCTGGCAGTGATCCTTGAAGAAATCGTTCAGGAAGTAGTTTCGGATGATCTCCCGGCTGGTGCTGCCCTTATTGCCGAGGGCTTTTGCGATATAGTCGAGGTTTGCTTCCAGTGTATCAGCACCGTAAGCCGCTTTCAGCCACGCGCACAGGCGGGATACAATATCATCGTCCAGATATTCTTCATCAGTGATGGGGATAACATTGTCAGCATCCGGGAAGAACATTTCATCGACCACAACACCTTCATTACGGTATGCGCGTTCCAACTCTTCATCAGAAATCGTTCCAGGGCGGTCGTTCATCTTATCCACAAATGCCTGCAAGGAATACGGTTCTCCAGCAAAAAGCAAGCCATCCTTATAGGTAGAGTAACGGCCAAACATACAACCCACCGCATAGCTGAGCAGGCTCTTGATGTCCCGCTGCAAGTCCGCCTTGCGCACGGTCACATCCTTGTCCTCCACTTCCGGGGTCAGCTCATCCTGCAAACCGTAAATGTCGATAAAAATGCGGTTCAGCTCTTCTTCGTTGGCTTTCAGTCGGTTAAAGCGATCATCGCATTCTGTCCGCCACTGGTTAAAGGCTTCGGAAATCGTTGAGACATTGCGGAGCAATGGGTGCTTCTTAAAGTCCCAAGAGGTTTCAAAAGAATCCCAATCTTCTTTTGAAAGCTGTATATTTTCATCAACGGAAGCGGTTATAAAGTTCTTATCTTCTATATTTTGCAAATATGGAATTTGAGGAATCTGTCCTGTACTGTAGTGTAACCCCTGACATATCAAATCACAAAACATTTGAAATACGGGCGTATTCATATACCCCATTTTGACATACGGATCAACTTGAACAAATAGCATTGGCCCCGCATCTGCAAAGATATATCCGTCATTAACCCATCTTGCACTAAATTTTCCTGTTGCAACGTCACTCCATGTAATTCCGGCATGAAAATACGCAGACGTATTTTTTACAACAAAATCAGGATTATTAAGGTACGGATATTTTTTCATGACCGCAGCTTTAATTTCAAATCCATTATTTTGATAATTCACCACATATTCTTTATTAGGGTACCATCTTCTGAATGTTCCACCTTTTATGTACGGGAACCATTTTGATGGGCTATCTACTGTTTTTTCACAACCTAAAATTCCAAAACCTATTTTATCAAAGTTAATTTCCGGCCAAAATCTCAGAAATCTATTGTTATCGGATGTGGCTAGCCCCTGTTTAGCTGCTCCAACATCTCCAATATACTGCCTTTTTTCAAAAATCGAATATACTTCTGGGTTCAGATGATAGCTAATTGGTGCATCCGGTATTTTCTGATAATTTTCTTGTTTTGCAATGTACTCATTCGCATGATTCAGGAATCCCTTTTCCTTATCTTCAGGAATCGAATAGTTTACCAGTCTATAATATTTTCCCTGATAACCTTTAATTCTATTTTTAGCAAATACAAAACTGGCCGTTTGTACAACCTCTCCACCAATCTCCTCAAACGCTCTCGCTCCGAGGTGTACTAAGTTAACAATCGTATCTCTTTGAATCTTCACTCTCAAATTCACCAATTTTGAAAGGAACATCCAACTATGCTGTGTAATCATTGCCTGAAAACCGTTATTTCCAGTCATCTGGCGGCAACGCTCAATAAACACAGCAAACAGGTCAACCTTGCTGTCGGGGTAATTCTTTTTGACAAAATTATTGACCTTTGCACTCAGGTTACTGGTTCCGGCATAGGGCGGATTCGTGCAAGTCACCCAATACTTCTGCGCCATGGTCTCGCCAATATCAATGAGCCGATTCAGCTGTTCGGCAGTTTCTTCCACACCCACGCTGTCCATGCTGATCTGACCGTCGGTGTCCTCCGCTGCCACAAACCGGCACAGCAAATCCCAGTTATAGCTCTCCACATTCAGGATAGAGCCGTATTCCTTGGCATCGGTCATGGTGTCCAGCAGACCTTCCAGCTGCATCTTGGCGGCGTTCTTCTCAATATCATCCATTCCTGCGCCGAAATACTTCAGGTGCGCACGGTTGATACCGTTGCTCTCCTGAATGGCATAGACATGGCAAGTGTTCTCACCGTTTAAGATACGGCGGTTGTACTGCCGTGCTTTCATCATCACAGCGAAGTACGCCAGCTGATAGGCACGGTCATCAATGTCCAAACCGTAAATATTATGTTCCAGAATGCTCTTTGCAGCATCACGCTGGCTGTAACCGGCACTCTCGTAAATCTGCATCAGCACATCAAAGGCATATACGAGAATATGACCGGAACCCATGCAGGGGTCGATGAGCTTGATGTCTTCTGGATTCAGGGCGGCGTACTCTTTACGAATTTCCGCCAGCTTCATCTGCACTTCTGGTTCCTGCTGTGCCTCTTCCAGATAGTATTTCCAGTTTTCTTTCAGGCCGCAGTCGGGGTGTCCTTCCACCCACAGACGGCCAAGGCTGTTTTCCACCATGTAACGAACGATCCAATCTGGGGTAAACAACTGGGTCACGGCAGGGATTTCCGCTTTGGTGATCTTGCCGTTCTTTGCAAAGGCAGCGGCCTTCGGCTCGGTATTGTAATACTGGTACAGCCAGCCGATGATCTCCACCTGACCACCGCGCTCAATGTTGAAGTCATCCTCCGGGATATCATGGATCAGATGATAGACTACGCCGTCCTGGTCAATAACGGACAGGCTGAGCAGCAGCTCGGTGTAGTTCTTTGTCTTTTCAAACAGAGCAGGCAGAATCTCGTTCAGAGCGTTGCACTGTTTCAGGAATAGGATACGGAACACTTCGTCCAGCTTGTTGTCCTGCTTCAACTGGAAAATCTGAGCCTCTTCCTCCGCAGTGAAGGGAAGCTCTGCGTCAAACGGAGTTGTGACCAGATCCGGCTCCAGCTTTCCGCTCTCGGAAGAAAGAACCCGGATATGAGAAGGCAGATAGTCATTGACCTCCATGAAACGGATGGCGATCAGGCGGTTGAACCATGTATAGGCAACCTCCTCGATCACATACTGATATGCGGTTTTGTAGTCGGTATCCTTTTCCTTCTGCTGGATGACCTCTATCAGCTTGTCACGCTGCCGCACGGCCTCGCCGGAAATCGAATACGGTTCTGCGGTGCCGATATCGAAGAACTGAGTGCCGCCGAAGCTCTGCGGCAGCGGCTTTGCAATGCCGTCCTCCGTAATACCGATCAGGCGGGCATCATAGCTGACATCTGCAATCAGCTTATTCCGCGCCCAGATCGCAAAATTCTTTATGGCTGTCTTGTTCATGGAGCCAATCCTCCTGTCATTTATAGTTCAATGTTGACGATGGTATCTTCGTCCATCTCTTTCAGCAGGTTTTCGCGCAACGCAGCAAGGTATTTATCAACATCATCCTTGCTCTCCAGCCGCCACGATGCAGTCTTGGCAACCGTCTTGATGGAAACATTCTTCGTGGTGCGCACCTTATATACCGGCTGCGGTTCTGCCACCTTTTCTGCCGGTTTCACGGTCTCGCCGCGCTTTTCCGCCTCTTCTTCCTGACGCTTGCGCTCTGCCTCGGCCTTTGCCGCTGCCTCCTGCACAAGACGGATATCTTCTGCGTTCATCTCGTTGAGCAGGCGCAGCTTCAGTGCCTCCGCCTTATCTGCATAGCTGCGCAGAGTGGAGACATTGTTGCAGTGCTCCGCACCGTCCATGATCTCCTTAAACAGTTCCAGATAACGGTTAAACTTTGCATCCTTATAGGGCTTGGTGTTCAGCACTTCAAAGACACGGTTCCGATCCTGATTGATGGAATCTTTGACCGGCTCTGCCTGCTCTTCCAGAATGCGCATATAGCAGTTCATAAACTTCTCGCGCAGCTCCGGCAGCTTCGGAATCTCCTTGTAGGGCTTCGGCATCCGGACAATGGTGCGCATCTTGGCCACCACGTCTTCCAGTTCTGCATCCACGATGTAGGTCTTGCTGTCCTCGTAGATATTCAGCATATCCAGCGCACGAGTAAAGATGGTCAGCTGCTCGCTGCCAAAGAAATCTCGGATAGGCTCATAGTCTTCGCCAAAATCCATCAGATCGTCCTGCTCGTCAAATACGGTCTTAAAGAATTCAAGCGGTGCCTGAATCTGCACCAGTGCAGAAAGCCGCTTCTTGCCCTTTTCCAGAAGTTCTTTTCCAGGATAGGCGTAATTCTCATATTTCGGTTCCAGCCGCTCAATCTCGGTGATTCGATTCTCGCAGTAGTGCTGGAAGTTCTTCATGATAGTGTCTTCGTCATCGGCAGGCGGTGCCACCTTGAACAGCTCTTTCATCACGGTGCGGACGGCCTTTTTCTGGTTTTCCGGCACACGAACGCGCACTTCCGTCAGCAGCTTATCCACGAACTGCTTCTTCGTGATATAGCCGATGATTTCTTCTTCGGAACGGTTGTTCAGATTGACGCTCTCACCGTTGACCGTAAAGGACAGATCTCCACGCTTAAAGAGACGTGCCACCAGCCAATGGATGTCATCTTCCACAAAGCCATAGGGTGCTTTCATAAAGCGATCCTTGATGGTTTTCATAGAAGTTTTCATGTGCATCCGGGAGTTACCTGCCACGAATTGCAGCACATCATCCAGCGCGTGAACATTGGATTCTCCGGTATCTCCCAGTGCCAGCGACAGCTGGTTGCTGGTCTTGAACATCTTCCGGATGTCTGCTTCGCCCATCGCTGCATCAATATAGGACAGCTTGTGGTAAACCGTCTGCACCAGTCGTCCGATAGCCTCGTTGATGCGGCTGGTCACTTCCTTGCCGGAGGTGTGCAGCACATCGCCATTGACATAAATGGTAGCCTCTTTCAGAGCTTCCGTCAGATAAAGCTTGGCGTTACCGTTGCGTTCCCGCATCTCCACGCGCTTTGCTTCCTTAATGGTCTCATACTTGGCAAGCTGCACAGAGGTATTCTTGCGCAGGAACCGCTCAATTTTCAAGTATGCCCGCATTTCCGTCAGGAACGCATCATCATTTGGCAGAACCACAAGGACTTCCTTGCCCTGGCCGGAGAGCAGGCGCAGCGTACCATCATCGGTGCCGCCCTCATACCACGGGGTCAGCACACGGAGGCCGATATCGTAATTCTGATTTGCCTTATAGGGGCGGTCATCCACTGTCTGATTGAAGGAGAACGCATACCGTCCACCAAAGCTTGGATACTGATACTTCTTGCTGGAGAAAATGTCCTCATATATCATCTCCGCAATCTTCGTGATGACCTCCGGCATCTCCACATTTTCTTTTTCGATTTCGTTGTTAATTTCCTGTTCCTCATCGGTCAGGAATACATAGATGGAGCCATTTTTCTGGATCAGCATCTGGCGCATCAGCACTTTCAGTGCATCCTCCACCTGTGCTTTCAGAGAGATGCGATCATCGTCAATGCTGGTAATCATGAGGCTCACGATGTTGTCCACGTTGGCTTCGATCTCCAAAACATATTTAATCAGGAAAAGGGTCTTCAACACATTGATCGCAAAGACATCTTTTTCCTTCTTTTCCGGGTTGATGTAGCTGTTATCATAAGCGCGGATGATCACGCTGCTGTGGCTGTGGTCGAGGAAGTTCTCCAATGCATCATAGAACCGATAGAACGGCACGATTGCCCCCATCTCATCGTCCATCAGCTGCATGGCAGACTCTTTGAACAGAGCCAGCATGGAACGTTCACCTTCGGACAGGTGCTTGCCGGATGCACCGTGGGTACGGATACTGGTCAGCACACTGGCAAGCAAATTAAACTGATACGGAACAAAAGGATAAACCTCTGCAAAATCTTCTGCATTGGCGTACAGTTTTTTCTCCACACCGTCGTTGAAGACAATCAGATTTTTGATGATGGTTGCTTTCTGGTCATAGAGCAGACGCAGGCTCTGTGCTGCGGTCTCAGTCTTATCCAGAATACGCTTTTTGATAACAGCGTCCACATTGGCAGAGGACAAAGAAAGACGGGTATCGAAACGTCCCTGAATCTTGGAGAAGTCGTTACCCTTCACCTTGGTAATGGAGTCGATATCCTGCTGGCTCGTTACGATTACCCAAGCCTTACCCATGCATTCCTTGCCCAGTTCTTCCGTCACTGTCTGAAGGTTCAGCATCAGTTTGGAATCATCACCAATGTACTGGCCAATCTCATCCACAAGGAAAACCACATGGTGGTTGTTACCTTTTTTCTCAATATAGGACTTTACACGCTTGGCGAAATCCTCAATGCTGATCTGGTAGCCCTCGGTTGCTTTCTCGCACCAGTTACGGGCAGCTGATTCGCTCATGAAATCCATGTCAGAAAGAACATCTACAACGGAATCCTGAATAAAATCGAAGTCCTGGCGAGAGCTTTCCCACGGATCTCCATACTCTTCTTCAAACTTTTCCTTAAACTCCTCAAAACGACCTTCCTCGGAAAGCCTGCGCTCCAGGTCAGCAAGGTGAGGCATGGAACCGCAGAAGCCCTGCATCTCATTGAAGACCTTCAGGAATACGTTCACAATGGCATCTTTATTTTCTTTGCCATTCGAATCGCTTTTGGAATCAATGTTGAAAAGAATTACATCCGATGGGGTGTTTGCTGCCAGCTGCATATCTGCCAGCACCATCTGATTGGTAATCTTCTGATCCTCAATGAAGTAGTCGATGGCATGTTTGTCTCCGACCTGTTTATTCTGAAGCAGATAGGACAGGATTTTCAGGAAATGAGATTTACCACTTCCAAAGAAGCCGGAAATCCAGACACCCATTTTCGGTGTGGTTCCCTGAATACCTTTTTTATATGCTGCAAAGAAATCTGCAAAATGACGCTGAAGCTCACGGGTCACAACATACTCTTCCAGCTCCTGCGCTACATTTGTTTCTTCACCCTGACCGACAATGATAACGCCCTGTATCTCACGGTCAATTTTCTTTCGGAACATGTCCTTGATCTGCATAACTGTTTCCTCCATCCATTACTTTACCAGTCGGAATGCCCGGTAATAGTTATCGTCTTTAATCTCATTGAACAGAATCAGCTCCTGTTCATTATAGGTTCCCGGAAAGAACATCACGACCGGGCAGCGCACAAATGCCTGATGCAAGTTGTTAAGCACCTTGTGGGAGCGCAAAATCGGATAGCACTTGCCGATACCGGTTAGGAACACGACTGCATTCTCCGGCGTATGTTCTTTGATATATTGCACGATCAGGCTGTCATCGTCATTCACCTTCATGGAGTTGGTCACTGCCTTGACAATACGCTCGATTCCGCGCTTTTTTTCAAAGTCATAGCACTTTTCCATGAAGTTTTTCTTTTCCAAAAAGTCAATGATGATATCATACAGGTCAAAGACCACAAGCTCAAAATCATCATCGCCCCGGTCGTTCTTATTTTTCAGATACTCTACGCGCTCCCGAACTTCCAGTTCCTTTTCCGGTGGATAATCAAACACCCAATAGTTGACCTCATTTGCGCGGCCTGTTCCTTTTCGGAAAGACGGCTTATGGATTGCAAGCTCCATCTCGTCCAGTCTTTGGCTTAAATCCATTTCATCTTACCCCCGTCAGTGTTTTTACCATGATGCCAAGGTCATGGTCATAAAGCCAATGCTCAAATGCAATATCAAGAATTGGCTTCAGTATTTTTCTTGTGCTGTTTGCCCGGTTGCTTTCTAAAAGTCCTGCTTCATAAAGCTGTGTCTTATAGCAGGAACCGAGACGGCGCAGCGTATAGTCTTGAAGAGAAGCCACTTTCTCACTCTGTTCCTGCTTATTTTTGAAAAATATCCGGATATCTGCATCCGTCAGCTCATCGGAACCAAGAATCATTTTTTCCCGCACTACTTCATACACAAAATCAAAGAACAGCGTGTCATGCAAAAGAGCCGCAGTCAGCACAAATAATTTTTGTGTAGCAAGATCACTGCTCAAAAAGATTGGGTAAAAGCTTTCATCTAATGTCTTGATACGGGCTGTTACGGTAGAATAAATCTGCTGCGCTCGTAGTTTTGTCGGTGCGCCATAGATGTTTGTCTCTTCATTCAACTTTTTAATATCTGCAAAGCTCTTACCCTCGCTCAAAAGCTGCACGGTTTTCCGAAATTCCATGAACCAGAACGAAAATTTTACGGCTCCAGCACTATACGGTTTTCTTTCCATCTTCGTTCTCTCCATTTCCGGATTTTGTTTTAATGTATCTGCCGCTTTTGATTCTGGCATCCTTCGGCTTTTCGGCGTTAATAGGAATGACCCACTGATGGCCTAAACGCTCGGCACCATCAATTCGCCCTTCTGTGCATAATGTCTGTACTCTCCTTGTGCAGATGCCCCATTTTTCAGAAGCCTGCTTAATCGTCATGAAATCCATACGGAACCTCTTTTTCGATGTCTAAAGTCACTCGCAGCAAGTTATAATTTCTCATTTATATTCTACTCCAAGAAACGAACAAAATCAATCGAAAGTTCTTCCAAATTTTGAACGATTTTTTTAGAATCCACTCTTCTGCAAGCAGGGCTTTCGTGACACGAAAGCGATTTTCTGCTTGTTGGGGAAACTCCCCAATCCCCATAGAACGCTGCCTGCGGCATCGGGCTGCGCATCCGTTTCGGATGCTTTAACGGCAGTTCCTGCCAAAGAAAACGCCGGAGTGAATCATCACCCCGGCTTCAAAAAACATTTACTTGTGCTTGCGGCCTCCACGCTTTTTGTAGTCCTCGTCTATACGCTTTTTCCAGTCTGCGCTCAGCGGGGCACTGCACCGGACAGAGCTGATTGCTTCGCTGACCACCTCATAATTCAACGCAGTTCCTTCACTGTCGCACTGATAGTTGACTGCACGATCTGCGCCGATTCCGAACTGACTTGCTGTCTCTACTGCGTCAATATTTGCGCCGAGGAATAGAAACTCCCAGCCGTACTTTTCCTTCT
>ENA-OZFZ01000633-OZFZ01000633.1-human-gut-metagenome-genome-assembly--contig:-NODE-633-length-16740-cov-5.139047_pt1 | contig 16740 bp, 17 predicted proteins | sample MGYA00244621_ERZ653640 | MGnify/ENA primary metagenome ERZ653640 (study PRJEB26926, sample SAMN06165019) | human gut metagenome | biome: ENVO:00009003; feature: ENVO:2100002; material: ENVO:00002003... | reverse complement strand
AATCCAAGGGTTATACCCTAAGAGCAAACCACCCCTTTTAGGGGTGGTTTTGATTTCGACTTTGTAAACTAGAACCTCCAATCTCTTTACGTTCCCTTTACGATTGCCTCCAGCGCAGCAGGTATCCTTTTAGAGAAGTATGACAGCCGTATAAACGCGGGCTGTAGCGGCGATGCCGCGGTACTTGTGTTATTAGGAGGCTTTAGTATGGCAGCACGTGCGGACAAAGTTTCGCGTGTCGACCATGATGGAGTTACGTTGGTGGAGGGCGCGACATCCGATGTTCGCTTTGCCTTCACCGAGCGCGCCGGTGGCGTTTCCGAAGATGCGTACTCCTCACTCAACTTGGGCTCGCATGTTGGCGATGATCCCTTTGCTGTTCAAGAAAATCGTCGTCGCGCGCTCGAGGCTATGGGTGCCGCCGAGTGCGAGCACAACCTGCTCGTTCCCAATCAGGTCCATGGTGACCATATCGTTGCGGTGACCTCGAACGGCGCCGATGACCTTGAGGACGTTCGCGAGCAGATTGCCGAGGGCTGCGATGCCATCGTCTGTACGGCGCATAGCGTGCCCGTGCTGCTCTGCTTTGCCGACTGCGTTCCCGTGGTGCTGGTGGCCCCTGGCGGATTTGCCGTGGTGCACTCCGGTTGGAAGGGCACGATTGCACGTATTTCCGCCAAGGCGTGCCAGGTGCTTTGCGATGCTGCCGGCTGCGATGCGAGCGATGTTTCCGCCTATATCGGCCCCCATATCTTGGGTGACGAATATGAGGTATCCCAGGAACTCATGGATCGCTTTGCCGCCGAGTTCTCTTGCATCGATGCGAGTACCTCTCGCATGCTCAATCTTTCCGCTGCCATTTGCGAGGCACTGGTAGATGTCGGTGTCGACGCGGATAATATCGTGGATACCCAGCTTTCGACCGTTCGTCAGAACGACCGCTTTTATTCCTACCGTAACGAGAACGGCACCTGTGGGCGCCATGCTGCGATCGGCGTGATGCTATGAGAAAGATCGTATCGGTCCTGAGCGCCGCCGTGCTTACGCTTACGCTGTGCGCCTGTTCTTCGGGATCTTCTACCTCTTCCATTACCGTCGCCGGCTCCACGACCTGCCTTCCTATCGCCGAGATTGCGGCCGAGGGCTTTAAGGAGGAGACCGGCATCGACGTGCTCGTTTCCGGTTTGGGTTCTTCCGCTGGCATCGAGGCCGTCAGCGCCGGCACGGCCGATATCGCCAGCTCCTCCCGTGGGCTCAATGCCGACGAACAGGATCTGGGCCTGACTCCCATCGTCATTGCCCACGACGGTATCGCGGTCATCGTGAACGACGATAACCCCGTCGATAACCTCTCGACCGAGCAGCTCCGCGATATCTACTCCGGCAAGATTACCAATTGGAAAGAGGTCGGTGGCGAGGACCTGAGGATTCAGGTCATCAACCGAGATGAGGCGTCCGGCACGCGTGAGGCCTTTCGCACCATCGTGATGGACGGCACCCCGTTCGATCGCCGCTCGGCCGTTCTTTCGGGCACGGGCCAGGTGCGTGACGTGGTATCTCGTTCGCGCGGTGCCATTGGCTACATTTCGCTGGGCTTCGTCGATAGCCTCAACGCCAAGACCTCGGTCAAGGCCGTCTCGGTCAATCATGTTGAGGCGTCCGAAAAGACGGTCGCGAGCGGCGGCTATCCCATCTCACGCGACCTTTACTTCTTTGTGAAGGGTGTGCCTTCGCAGCGGGCGCAGGATTACATCGACTACGTGACGTCCGAAAAGATGGACAAGCAGATTCGCGAGGCGGGCTTTATCCCCGTCACCAACGACGAGAAGGGGAGTGAGTAGCATGGAAGCACAGGAAAACTCCCAGACTGAGCAGAATGTTCAGACGCCCAAGAAGCGCGGGCTGGCGCTCGTATCGCGCAGTACCTATATCAAGGAGAAGGCGCTGCAGTGGATCTTCTTTGCCTGCGCGTTTTTGGCGGTCGTTACCGTCATCCTGATTTTTGTCTTTACCACGTACTCGGCGCTGCCCGTCTTTACCGACATCGGTCTGGCGGACTTCTTTAGCTTTACGTGGGCACCCTCTGAGGGCCACTACGGCATCATGTCGCTGCTTGCCGGCTCAGGTCTGGTGACCGTCGGTGCGCTCGCCATGGGCGTGCCGCTAGGTGTGGGCACGGCCGTGTACCTGGTCGAGATCGCCGGCAAGCGCGTGCGCAAGCTCATCAGCCCTGCCGTCGACCTGCTGGCCGGCATCCCTTCTATCATCTATGGCTTCTTTGGCATGATCATCATCCGCCCGTTTATCGCACAGCTGACCGGCGGCCTTGGTTTTGGCGCGCTGACAGCGTGGTTCGTGCTCGCCATCATGATCGTCCCTACCATCACTACGCTCACCATCGATGCCCTCAATTCCATTCCTATGGGTATTCGCGAGGCATCCTATGCCATGGGTGCCACCAAGTGGCAGACCATCTATAAGGTCGTGCTGCCGGCCGCCAAACTGGGCATCGTGGACGCCATCGTTCTGGGTATGGGCCGTGCCATCGGCGAGACCATGGCCGTGCTCATGGTCGTGGGTAACGCCCCGGTTATTCCCGACAGCATTGCGAGCCCTATCTCGACGCTCACGAGTCAGATCGCGCTCGACATGAGCTATTCCTCGGGTCTGCATCGCTCGGCGCTGTTCGGCATGGGTGTGGTCCTGTTTGTCATCTCCGCTGCATTGGTGGGCATCGTCCGTCTGATTTCCAAGAAGAAGAGGGGGTAGGCTATGTCCGATTCCGTTGACACGACGGTCGATACGACCTCGTCGCGCGAGCGCATTAAGCGTGCCCTTTCCCACGGCAAGAAGGGCCGCATCAATAAGGATCTGTCCAACAAGATCATGCTCGGCGTGTTTCGCGCTGCGGCCTATATCACCACGCTGGTGCTGGTCGCCATCATCGCCTACGTGGTCATCAACGGCCTGCCGCATATCTCGCCCGACTTTATCTTCGGTTGGCCCCAGGGCGTCAACGCCGAGGGCGGAATTTGGCCCACGATCGTCTCGACCGTCTACGTGACGGCGCTCGCCATGCTTATCTGCACGCCGATCGCTGTGCTGGCAGCCGTCTATCTGGCCGAGTATGCCAAGCAGGGCAAGATTGTCGACATCATTCGCTATGCTGCCGATGCTCTGGCCTCTGTGCCCTCCATTGTCATGGGCCTCTTTGGCTACGCCTTGTTTGTCGAGGCTATGGGCCTGGGTCTTTCGATGGTCTCGGCCGCCCTGGCGCTGGCACTTCTGATGCTGCCCATCGTCATGCGCACTACCGAGGAGGCGATCCGCGCCGTTCCGCGCTATATCCGTTGGGGCGCATATGGTTTGGGCGCCACTAAGTGGCAGGTCGTCTCCAAGATCGTGCTCCCTTCTGCCTTTGGCCGCATCGCCACCGGCATCGTCCTCGCCATCGGCCGCGCCATCGGCGAGACCGCCGTGGTGCTCTACACCATGGGTCAGGCCATCAACCTGCCTATCTCTCCGCTTGATTCCGGTCGTCCCATGACCGTCCACCTCTATTTGCTTGCCAACGACGGCATCAACATGAACGCAGCCTACGGCACCGCGCTTTTGCTGATGGCGATTATTCTGGCCTTCAACCTGTTTGCGCGTTATCTGTCGCGCAAGCGCCGCTAGTTAAGGAGTCCCATGTCCGTCTATCAGTCCGCTCCCACGCCGGAGCAAGCGGCCATCACGGCCAAGGATTTCAACTTTTGGTACGGTGACTTTCATGCGCTGACGGGGCTCGACCTCAACATCGCCAAAAACGCCATCACCTCGTTTATCGGCCCTTCGGGCTGCGGCAAATCGACGTTTTTGCGCTGCATCAACCGTATGAATGACCTTATCGAGGGCACCCGCGTCGAGGGCACCATGACGCTCGACGGCAACGATATCTATGCCGAGGGCGTCGACCCGGTCGACCTTCGCCGCCGCGTGGGCATGATCTTTCAGCAGCCCAACCCGTTCCCCAAATCCATCTACGAGAATGTCGCTTTTGGCCCTCGTTTGCAGGGTGTGACTAGCAAAAGCGACCTCGATGACATCGTGGAAGAATCGCTCAAGCGCGCCAACCTCTGGAAAGAGGTATCCAATCAGCTCAACAAGGATGGTTTGGCGCTCTCGGGCGGTCAGCAGCAGCGTCTGTGCATCGCGCGCGTGCTTGCGGTGCAACCCGATGTCCTTCTGATGGACGAGCCCTGCTCCGCCATCGACCCCACGTCCGTCTCTAAGGTCGAGGATCTGATGGCCGAGCTGGCGCCCGAGATGACGATCATCATCGTCACGCATTCAATGCAGCAGGCAGCTCGCATTAGCGACTACACCGCATTCTTCTTGCAGGAAGTTGCCGGCGAGCCCGCTACGCTCATCGAGTATGGTCAAACCGACGCGATCTTCACCAGCCCGGTGGACTCGCGGACGGAAGACTATATCACCGGCCGCTTTGGCTGATCGGTGCGACTAGTCCCAAGCCGATCGGATCTGGTCCGGTGCGTATTCACTGTGCGGGCGGCATGACCGCACCCAACTGATTGGAGTGAACCATGCGCAAACTGTTTTCCCGTCAGCTCATCGAGGCCCGTCACGAGATGCTGAGCATCTACGAGGCCGTCGATCTGGCCCTCCACGATGCCGTGAAGGCCTATGTGACCGACGACCGCAAGCTCGCCACCAAGACCAAGAAGCGCACGCTTTCGATTGACGCACGCTGCGCCAACCTGGAGGCCGTCTGCTACAACCTGATTGCCACGCAGTCACCGGTCGCCTCCGACTTCCGCTTGCTGCAGACGATCATCTACGTCGACTTTAACCTGCAGCGCATGACCGATAAGGTTCGCCAGATTTGCCGCGCCACGCGTCATATGATCAAGGCCGACATCTCGCTGCCCAAGGAGCTTGTCGGCACGGTCGAGGCCGAGGCTGAGGCCGTCTACCAGGTGCTGGGCTCTTCGCTTTCTGCGCTCGTCGCCAACGACATGTCCATCATCTGCAACTTGGCCGTCGAGGACGAGCCAGTGCACGCCGCCTACGAGAAGTTCTTCCGCACCTTTAACCGCATGGACACGGGCGATTTTATGGACGACGACAGCAACTATGACGACCTGCGCCGCGCCATCATGGTATCGCGCTATCTCGATCGCATCGCCTCGATTTCCATCGATGCCGCCTGCCGTCTGACCTTCCTGTTGACCGGACAGCGTATGACTGCCGGTGATATCGCCTGCACTGATGAGGATGAGCTCGAGAGCATGCGCGTGCCTTCGGGCGAGGGTGTTATCATGAGGCCCGCCGTCGATGCACGCTACGTTGCCAAGGTGCCCGTTAACGAGGTCAGCGAGGGTCTTCGCTACCTGCTCGATCATCTTGAGGATGAGGACGATGGCGAGGACGACGAGGAGTAAGTAACCCCGTTCGTCGAAAGATTGTAAATACCTAAGTGAGCGCGGCCTTGCACATGCGGGGCCGCGCTCTTGCGTTAGCATGGGACTACTTGTTTGGCTGTCAGCGGAGGCGATTGGCAATGGATAACTATTTGGACTTGATGCGCGCTCGCCGCGAGCAGATTCTGGAACGTTTTTATGCGGCGCTCGATCGCGCGGGCCGTCCCCACGACGCCGCGAGCCTCATTGCCGTGTCCAAGACCGTTGGTGTCGATGAGACCGTTGCCGCCATCCAGGCGGGGTATCGCCATTTTGCCGAGAACCGCCCGCAGGAGCTGGTTCGCAAGCTCACGGGTCTGGCGGAGCATCCGGAGCTGCCCGAGGTGCGCTTCGATATGATCGGCAACCTGCAGACCAATAAGATCAATGCGGTGCTGGGCTCAGCCGAGCTGATTCACTCGGTGGGTTCGCTGCATCTGGCGCAGGCGATCTCGAGCCGTGCTGTTCGCAAGATTGAGGCAGGCGAGCTCGTCGGCCCCCAGCGTGTGCTCATTGAGGTCAATGTGAGTGGTGAGGAGTCGAAGGGAGGCTTTTCACCCGATGAGATTCGCGCCGCCGCGGGTGAGCTTGCAGAACTTGAGGGAATTTGCGTACAGGGGCTTATGACTATGGCGCCCCGGGGGAATAAGGATGTTGCACGCCGCACCTTTGCGGGGCTTCGTGAGCTGAGGGATGAGCTGGAGGCGGCGCATCCCGATTTGAACCTGCCTGAGCTTTCCTGCGGTATGAGCGAGGACTTTGAGTCTGCCCTTGAGGAGGGCTCTACGCTCGTTCGCCTGGGCAGGGTAGTATTTAGCCCGGAGTTTGCAGTAAAATAAGGCTCTGAAGTGCGCACTGATTATCGGGGCGCCTGCACTAAACCGCGAGAGGACACAACCATGGGCTTCCTTGACGAGATTAAAAATAAGATGCACCTGGGCGGCCAGCAGGGTTACGACCAGGGTTATGGCCAGGACGACGACTACGGCTACGATGACGGCTACGACGATGGCTATCAGAACAACGGCTACAGTGGTGCTTCGGGCGAGGGCTTCTACACCCAAGACGAGCCGAGCAACGGTCTGCTTGGCCAGACGCGCCGCGGTGAAGCTGAGTCGGTTGCCGTGTATACGCGCTCCGGTCAGCTGGTCGGCGATGACTCCCGCCATGCCACGACGTATAACCCGCCTTCGCGCTCGCAGGACAGTGTTGCGAGCGGTTATCGTCCTGGTGCCTATGACACGCCGTCGAGCTACGCCGAGAATACCCGCGCCCGTGCCGCCGCTGCACCCGCGCCTGCACCGAGCGATGCCTCGGCCTATGCGAGCAATATCATCAACGCCACGCCGCAGCTGCCGGCCTATGTCCTGCGCCCCGAGAGCTATGACGACGTGGAGACCGTGGTGCGCCGCGTTCGCACCAAGCAGCCTGTCGCACTGATTTTTGTGGGCGTACGCACCGAAGTTGCCAAGCGCGTCTTGGACTTCTCTTACGGCTTTGCCTGCGGTCTGGGTGCCACGGTCAAGGAGGTGGGCGACCGCGTGTTCATGGTGCTGCCCGCCGGTTGCGAGGTCAAAGATTCCGATCTCAAGAAGCTTCGTGCCGACGGCTACCTTAAGTAAAGACAAGACGAGGAGATTCCCATCAACATCTACACTATCGTCCAGCTGGTCAACACGCTGTTCAACTTCTATTCCACGCTCATTGTCGTCTACTGCTTTATGACGTGGATTCCCATGAAGCAGGGTGGTTTGCTTCAGGATATTGCCGCGGTGCTTGATAGCGTGTGCGGTCCGTGGCTCAACCTGTTCCGTCGTTTCATCCCGCCGATGGGCGGTATCGATTTTTCGCCGGTCGTTGCGATTATTGCGTTGCAGTTGGTGCAGAGGCTGGTTCTGCAGCTTCTTATAGGTATACTCGTGTAGAACTGACTTAGTAACTTACGTCGGGCGTGTAGCGCCGAGGCGATGAAAAAGGAGACTTGTTATGGCTATTACCCCTGCAGACATCCAGGCTCAGACTTTCTCTGAGGCCAAGCGTGGCTACGATCCTGCCGAGGTCGACGTCTTCTTGGAGACGCTGTCCTCCGAGGTTGACGCTATGCTCGCTAAGATCGTCGACCTTAAGGGTCGTCTGACTGCTACCGAGCAGCAGCTTGCCGATGCACAGGCTCAGCTTGCCCAGGCTCAGGATACCGCCGACCAGGCCGTTCCTGCCGCCCCCGTGGCTGCTCCCGCCCCTGACTTCTCCGCTCAGGAGCGCCAGATTTCCGCCGCCCTGATCGCTGCCCAGCAGACCGCTGAGACCATCGTCAACGATGCCAACGAGAACGCTGAGCGTATCCGCAACGAGGCTGACGCCAAGGCCCGCGAGGTTATCCGCCAGGCTCTGACCGAAAAGCAGGCCGAGCTCGAGGAGATCGATCGTCTCAAAGCTTCCCGTGAGGAGTTCAAGGCCGAGTATCTCAAGCTCATCCAGCACTTTATGGACGATGCCCAGAACTCCTTCCCGGCCGATCTGATGGCCTCTACGCCGGTCGGTTCTGCCGCTTCTCCTGCGGTGACTGTTCCCGCCGAGCCGCTGCCCGTCGCTGACCCGGTTGTCCCCGTGGCCGATCCCTTCGCCCCGATCGACAACTTTGCTGCCGACGACCTGGACTAACATTCGGCCTACAATTTAGTGCCTAGAAAGGACCCGCAGCTTGCGGGTCCTTTTTTATGACTGTACCGGGGCGCGCAACATAAAAAACCGAGCCCTGCACATAGTGGCGCAGAACTCGGCGAACCGGTGAGCGGTCAAGGATAGGTTTTAGGGCATGTCCTAAAATCTACTTGAGGAGGAAGTCGGAGAGGGGAATGGTACGGGCCTCGCGATGCTCGGAATCGGCGATGTGGTCGGCAGGATATCCGCAGACGAGCATGTGATAGGGATAGACGCCCTCGGGCAGGTTGAACTGCTCCTGTGCCACCTCGGGCTTAAAATGGCATACCCAACACGTTCCCAGGCCCTGCTCGGTGGCCTCCATCATCATCTGATCGCAGACGATCGAAGTATCGATGGCACTCGAGTCCATCTGATCATACGGGCGCACCCAGGCATCATCGGTAACGCTGCAAATAAGGAAGATAAGCGGAGCGCCAAAGATAGACCCATCACGAGCAAACCGAGGCTGACAAGCAGCAGCCTTCTCCAGAAGCTCAGGCGTATCCAACACCATCACACGGGTTGGATGGTTATTACAAGCAGAAGGAGCAATACGCCCAGCCTCAACAATGGCATCCACAACAGCTTGCTCAACAGAACGATCCTGAAATTCACGACAAGAATACCGACCCCGAGCCAGATCCAAATAAGACATACAAGCCCTCCAACAATTAAAAATCAAACAAACCCAAAGTAACCCAAACGGTACCCAAAGCAGCAATCAGCCAAACGCTCATCGAGGGCCAAAGTGTCCGAACGGATACCAAAGGTCCCTTCAGCCAAACCCCCATTGCGCTATAACTATCAGCCAAAGTTCCCAATGGTGGTACGTAAGGGAGCGGGCCCGGCCACTAATAACCTTTTGAACGACTCTGCTTGCAGCCGGAGTGAAAAAGGTTATTAGTGGCCGGGCCCGCGACCGCCGGGGCACGTACCCCCAATTAACTGTTCTTCATGACAATCGAATCCACAACATCAGCCACATTCTCACAGCAGTCAGCGCAGTACTCCAGGAAGGCGTACACGTCACGCCAGGCGATGACCTCGAGCGGGTCCTTGCCGTTAACGTGCAGGTTGCGCATGGCGTTGATATAGAGCTCGTCGGCTTCGGACTCGATGGTGTTGATCTGGATGACGAGTTCGCGCAGGGTCTTGGACTTGCGGTAGTTGGGCAGCTCGACCATCAGGTCTTTCATGGCGCGGCAGGCGTCAGTCACCTTGTGGGCGATGACGATGGCGTCGGGATGGATGCTCTGGATGTTGGTGAAGTAGACGCGCTGCACGACGCCCTCGATGCGGTCGAGCACGGTGTCGAGCGCGCAGCTCATCAGATCCAGATCCTCGCGCTCGAGCGGGGTGATAAAGGCGGTGAGCAGGGCGTCTTCGAGCTCGTGGTGCTTCTTGTCTGCCGCATGCTCAATCGCATGCATCTTATTGAGCATGTCGTGAATCTGCGCGGGATCGAAGTTCTCAAAAATCTTGGTGAGCAGCTCTGCGGCCTGGACGGCGAGGTCGGCGCAAGCGACGTAGTTGTCAAAGTAGAACGAATCGGGTTTCTTTGCCATGGGTGGGTCCTTTCGAGGCGAAGACGGGTGGGCGAAGTGTTGCGGTCCGGATGGACGTTCGGTTTGATTAGAGGAACATCATGAACAGCTTGGCCATGACAAAGCTGATGAGTCCGCAGGCGGGGAAGGTGAAGAACCAGGTGAACATCATGTCCTTGACGACTCCGAAGTTGATGGCCGAGAGGCGCTTGACGGCACCGACGCCCATGATGGCGCAGGTCTTGATGTGTGTGGAGGACACGGGGATGCCGGTAAGGGTGGCAAGCAGCAGGTTCGCGGCGCCCGCGAGGTCGGCGGAGAAGCCCTGATACTTCTCGAGCTTAACCATGCTCTGGCCGACGGACTTGATGATGCGCTCACCGCCCACGCTGGTACCGATACCCATAGTGGCCGAGCACAGCAGCATAATCCAGATGGGGATGCCGGCATCGCCGACGCTGGTCTGGCCGTTTGCGAAGGCCACGCCTAAAAAGAGCACGCCGATGAACTTCTGTCCATCCTGCGCGCCGTGCATAAAGCTCATGGCCGCGGCGCTCGCGATCTGAGCGTATTTAAAGAAGACATTGGCACGTCGCCTGTTGGCGGCGGCGAAAAGAATCGAGACGAGTTTGCACAGGACCCAGCCCATGACAAAGCCCAGGCCGATGGAGAGCGCCAGGCCGTAGATGACCTTCATCCACTCGTGGACGTTGACGCTGCTCGCGCCGCCGAGGGCGATAGCGGCACCGGTCAGGCCGGCGATAAGGCTGTGGCTTTGCGAGGTGGGGATGCCAAAACGCGACGCTGTGGCACCGTAGACGACGATGGAGAACAGCGCCGCGCACAGACAGGCGAGCGCCATGGTGCTGTTTCCGCCAAAGTCGACGATATGTGAGATGGTGTTGGCGACGCTCGCATTAAAGTGCGTCATGATGAGCACGCCGAGGAAGTTGAATGCGGCGCTCATGAGAATGGCGGCGCGGGCGGGCATGCAACGCGTAGTGACGCAGGTCGCGATGGCGTTGGGCGCGTCGGTCCATCCATTGACGAAGATGGCGCCCAACGCGAGGATCACGGTGACGGCAAGGACTGGGTTCGACACAATTTGGCCGAGGAAGGTTGAGAACGTTACGTCCATATATGGGCTTTCTCGAAGTTTGCAGGCACGTTACAAAAACATGATAAATCGTATCACCTCCTGTGGGCTTCTTTACCGAGTTCTGATGGGAGAAGTGAACTTTTTGGCACTAAAATTGAATATTAGCCCTGTTGACCGCGGGTGTTCTTTTTGCTAACACGCCATGCGGACACGTGCGATTACTACGACACTCCAAAACCACAGTCTGTTCGCTTTACAACATGCAAACATGCGTTCGATAATAGGAGGCATGGAATATCGACAGACAGATGGCAAAACTCGGCGCGTGCACAAGCAGTATGTGGACGTCGTGGCTCGCATCCTTGCGGGCGGACAGATCGTGCCAGTCGCCGTCTGCTGGGTCGACGGTCGTTGCTTTACGATTGACGAGATTGTCTCGACCACTGGGTTTGGCCTGACGGTTCACGGCATCCGTACGGCGACCTATAAGGTGCGTTTTGGCGGGCACGCGACCGAGTTGTATCTGGAGGACCAGACGCGCGAACGACCAGATGGCTCGCAGGCCCATCTGATGCGTTGGTGGGTGTGGGCATTCGACCGCACGCTCGAGGGCGAGCGCCGTGGGTAAGGACGTACGGCATTCGGGTACAATGACAGGAATCTTGTCAGCTACTGCGCCATTATTTGTGGCGCTTTTTGAAAGGACGAAGTATGAACGATATCCAGGGCTATCAGAACGGCCCCATCGAGGCCGGTGCAAGCCGTGCCAAGGAGATGTCGCCGCGCGCGTACAACCTCACCATGTCTGCCCTGATCTTCTTGGGCTTTTGTGCCATGGGCGCCGGCGCCTACTTTACGAGCACCATGTCGTTTGCGCGCATGATGATGAGCGGCGCAGCCTTGCCGCTGGTCTTTGGCTCGTTTATTTTGACCATCGTCGGCATGGTCATGATGTCGGCCGCCGCCAGCAAGCAGTCCGTGGGCCTGTCCCTTGTGGGCTACGTAATCTTTGCGAGCACCTTTGGCCTGACCGCGTCGTTTGGCCTTGCCAACTACGACCTGCCCACCATCAACACTGCCTTTATCGCCACGGCCGCCATCACCTTTGTCTTTGGCGCCTTGGGCGTGACGTTCCCCAAGTTTTTCCAGCGCGTATATGGCATCGGTTTTGGCATTCTGCTCGCCACTATTCTGGTTGAGATCGTGCTGATGTTCATGGGCGTCTCGCAGACCATCACCGACCTGATCGTGATCGTGGTGTTCGCCGGCTTTATTGGCTACGACACCTATGTTGCCACGACGGTGCCGCCTACGCTGCCCAACGCCGTGCTCATGGCGTCCAATCTGTTCGTGGACATTATCAACGTGTTCTTGCGCATCCTGAACATCCTTGGCCGTCGCGACTAGTGGCGAATTGCGGCGGTGCTTGCCGTGCGTGTAAATCGATGCGAAAGGCGGTCCTTCGGGGCCGTCTTTTTTGTACGCGGCGGGGTATCATGGATGGGAAAAGCCGATAGCGGCAGAGACCGAGAAAGGTGACCACTTATGGCAGACGTCGACAACAGGAACCGTAACCGCAGGTCCAACCGAGCGGGTCAGCCCAATCCCAAGCGCGAGGGCCGTGCCAAGGCCGCCGAGCGTCACGTGGCAACTGTGTCCGAAGCGTGCGCCAAGGATATCGAGCGTTCGCTTGCCGGTGTTCGCGAGTTTGACGGTATGCCTGCCGGCTTTGTCTCGGCGATGAAGGCCAAGGTTCAGAGCGCTGTGGCCACCGAAGAACAGGTTGCCGAGGACGTCGAGGGCGCGGAGGCTGCCGAGGTCGAGGCAGCGCTCGAGCCCGTCGAGGAGCCTGCCGAGGAAATCGCCGAAGCTGAGTCCGCGCCTGCTGAGGAGCCCGCTCCGGTTCTGCCCGAGGTCACCGTGCTCGATGCCTCCACCACGCAGGCCATCTTGGACAACGGTCGTGGCTATGCGCAGTTCTGCGACATGGCCGTGCTCGCCTTTGCCTCGTTCACCAATCCGGGCGGTGGCTATATTCAGGGTTATCTGGGCCAGGAGGCCACGCTGTGCGCCGATTCGTATCTGTACAACGTTCTCGATAAGCAGCGCAAATGGTACGGCGAGAACCGTCGCCGCAACATCAACTGCGAGCTTTACCGAAACCGTGCGCTGGTGGTGCCTGCGGTGCGCTTCGACCGCAACCACGTGCATGCATACGCCGACGTGATCGTGGCCGCCGCGCCCAACGTTAAGCGCGCCCGCCAGGAGTATCGCGTGAGCGACGATGCTCTGCTGGATGCCCTGCGCGACCGCATTCGCTTTGTGCTTGCCATCTGCGACGAGCTAGGTCGCGAGAAGCTCGTGCTGGGCGCTTGGGGCTGCGACAACAACGGCTTTGACGCAGAGGCCGTGGCTGAGCTCTTCCGCAAGGAGCTCGCGTCGGGCGACTTTAAGGTCAAGCAAGTCTTCTTTGCCGTGCCTTCTACGCGCTGGGATGAGGATTTTGCCAAGTTCGAGCACGTGCTGGCAAACTTCCCCGAGCGCAACGAGGAGTCCTATGCCCAGGTTGCCGCTCGCGCTGCGGCAGCTCGCGCCGCCGAGCAGGCCCAGGCTGCTACCGAGGATGATGAGGACGAGGACGATTGGCGCAAGTACCTGTAATCGGTACGTGCTGACAGATAGGTCGAGCCGACGGGAGAGGCTGCTTCCGTCGGCTTTTTACTGAGCGAGGGGCTTACGATGAAAAACGTTCTATGCTTTGGCGACAGCAACACCTATGGTTACGATCCGGCGGGCATGCGCGACGGCACCGCGGTGCGCTATGCGCAGGACGTGCGCTGGTGCGGCGTGGCCCAACGTGACTTAGGCGAGGGCTGGCATGTAATTGAAGAAGGCCTCAACGGCCGCACGACGGTACGCGACGACATGTGCCATCTGGACACCAATCTTAACGGCATCCGCGCGCTTCCGATGCTGCTCGAGGCCCATAAGCCGCTGGATGCGATCGTTATTATGCTGGGAACTAACGATTGCAAGACGGTCTTTGGTGTGACGGCCTCCGATATTGCCCGTGGCACCATGGCGCTGATTCGCGCGGTGCGTGCATTTCCCTGGACCAATGCCGCACCCTGCCCGCGTATTCTGCTGATGGCACCTATCAAGATCAAGCCGCAAATCGCCGATGTATATATGACCGATTTTGATGAGCGTTCCGTCGAGGCCTCGGAGCATTTTGCTGAATACTATGCGCACGTAGCCGAGCAGTTTGGCTGCGACTTTTTGAATGCCGCCGACTTTGCCGAGCCGGGCGATATCGACTATCTGCATATGATGCCCGAAAGCCACGAGAGCCTGGGTCACGCCGTGGCAGCCAAGCTCCAAGAGATGCTCGGTGAGTAGCGCGACCCCAAACCACCACAGAAGTTCCCCTTGCGGCGGCTTGTTTCGTTGCTTTGTCTCGATCTGTAACAGTTGTAAGGCCGAAAACGGGCTAGATGTTACAGATTAAGATTATTTAGGCCGATATCGGTCGTTTGTCTCGATCCGTAACATCTAGGGTCGATTTCGCCGAGATACTGTTACAGATTGAGATTTTCTTCTCAGCGGAATTTGAATGTCTCAATCTGTAACAGGTGGGTCGAAAAATGGACTCTAACTGTTATGGATCGAGATGTTTATGGGAACCGCCACAAAGGTGTTCTTTACGGTGGCTTGGGCTGCGAATCTTAATACTGCCACATGTGGTTGACAGGGCCGGAGCCTTTGCCCATGTTCAGGCCGGCGGCCAGAGCGCCTGTCAGGTATGCCTTGCCTGCGTTGACGGCGTCGGCAAGATCCATGCCCTGAGCCAGCGCGCAGGCGATGGCGGACGAGAGCGTGCATCCGGTGCCGTGCGTGTTGTCGGTCTCGATGCGCTTGTGGCGGAACCACGTGGTGAGTGGATCTCCCAGATGGTTGCCCTCGTCATCGAGTGGCGCGGGTTCGGCCAGTACATCGTTGGCCTCGTTGACAAGATGCCCACCCTTAACGAGGGATGCACAACCAAAGCGGCGGGTGAGGAGCATGGCAGCATTTTGCTGCGTGCGCTCGGAGTCGACCTCGTAGTCGAGCAGGGCCATGGCCTCGGGAATATTGGGCGTGATAACCGTCGCTAGCGGGAACAGGCGGCGGGTGAGCGCCTCGGCGGCATCTTCGGCAATCAGCCGCGCGCCCGAGGTGGCTACCATGACGGGGTCGACTACCACGTTTGTCGCGTTCCAGGCGCTCAGGCGGTCGGCGATAACATCGATAATCTCGACAGAAGAAACCATGCCGATCTTGACGGCGCTCGGGCGGATATCGTCAAAAACGGCGTCAATTTGCGCGGCTACGATATCTGGTGAGATATCCTGCACGGCGGTGACGCCCAGTGTGTTTTGCGCTGTGATGGCGGTGATGGCCGTCTCGGCATACAGGCGGTGCGCCGTGATGGTCTTGATGTCGGCCTGAATGCCGGCGCCGCCGCTGGAATCGCTGCCGGCAATGGTCAATGCGGTTTTCATGAAATAAGACCTCTTTTCTGTAACATCAAGTGTCTGTGTTCAGTATACCATGCCGCGCGGAGAAAGAGAAGAGCTGCGCCGCTTTCTGCACGGAGATCCAATCTCTGCGGGCGGGGCGATTCTTGACAGGCGGGCGGCAGGGCGATATAGTAAGGAGGCATGGAATAAACAAACGATTTGTTTTTGGGAGGGAACTGAAATGATAAAAATTTCGACCCTGTTCTGGACATTCCTGAAGATCGGCGCGTTCACCTTTGGCGGCGGCTATGCCATGCTGCCCGCGCTGCAGCGCGAGGTCGTGGAAAAGCGCCGCTGGGCCACGGAGGAAGAGGTCATGGACTGGTACGCCATCGGCCAGTGCACGCCGGGCGTCATCGCGGTCAACACCGCCACGTTCGTCGGGCAGAAGCAGGCGGGCATCTGGGGCGGCATTTTTGCCACGCTGGGCGTCGTGTTCCCGTCGCTCGTCATCATCATGATCATCGCGGCCTTTATTCAGAATTTCGCACACCTGCCCGCCGTGCAGAACGCGTTCGCCGGCATCCGCGTGTGCGTGTGCGTGCTCATCCTCAACGCCGTTGTGAAGCTGTGGAAAAAATCCGTCGTGGACTGGAAGACGTTTCTGATCTTCCTGCTCGTGTTCGCAGGCAGCGTATTTTTGAATATCTCGCCGGTGCTGTATGTGCTCGCGGCCGCGCTCGCCGGCATCGTTGTCAAGGAACTGGAGGCGCGTAAGGCATGATCTATCTGCGCCTGTTCTGGGAGTTTTTCAAGACCGGCCTGTTTTCCGTCGGCGGCGGCCTCGCCACGCTCCCGTTTATCTATGACATGTCCGACCGCATGGGCTGGTTCACCTATCAGCAGATCGCAGATATGGTCGCGGTGTCGGAGTCCACGCCCGGTCCGATCGGCGTCAACACGGCGACCTATGTGGGCTACATCACGGGCGGCGTTCCCGGCGCGCTCATCGCAACGCTCGGCCTCGTCACCCCGGCGGTCATCTGCATCCTCATCATCGCGTCCTGCCTGAAAAAGTTCCGGGAAAACCGGTTCGTTGACCATGCGTTTTACGGGCTGCGTCCGGCGTCCGCTGCGCTGATTGCGGCGGCGGGCTTTTCCGTCGTGCGCATCTCGCTGCTGCAGGAGAGCGCCTTTCAGGCGAGCGGCCGGTTCGCGGATCTGTTTTTCTGGAAGGGGCTGCTGCTTGCCGCCGTCATCTGGGTGCTGACGAATGTCGTCAAGCCGACGAAAAAGCTGCACCCGATCGTGTACATCGCGGCGTCCGCCGTCGCCGGCATCGTGTTCTCGTTTGCCGGCGTGTGAGCTCAAAGAAGATTTGCCAAAACCCACATACACAGCGCGGAGATCGCTCCGTGCAGCAGGCGCCCGAC
>ENA-OZFZ01000626-OZFZ01000626.1-human-gut-metagenome-genome-assembly--contig:-NODE-626-length-16900-cov-11.151796_pt1 | contig 16900 bp, 18 predicted proteins | sample MGYA00244621_ERZ653640 | MGnify/ENA primary metagenome ERZ653640 (study PRJEB26926, sample SAMN06165019) | human gut metagenome | biome: ENVO:00009003; feature: ENVO:2100002; material: ENVO:00002003... | reverse complement strand
GAACCGTACTGGTCTTGGTACGGCTTCGGAAGCCGTGTGGAATGGTGTGCTTGTTTTGTGAGCTGGTGCGCCGATCAGTGCGGCTATATCGACACCGGGGTTGTTCCGAAATATGCAGGCTGTGTGAACGGCGTCCAGTGGTTCAAAGACCGTGGACAGTGGATAGATGGCTCTGCCGAGCCTGTCCCCGGAATGATTATTTTCTTTGATTGGGATAATAAAGGTTCGTCGGGTCCGCAGGACGGACAATCTGACCACACCGGCATTGTCCAAAAAGTTGAAAACGGTATCGTCTATACCGTTGAGGGAAACTCAGGCGATAGCTGCCGGGTAAACCAGTACAGCGTAGGTCACTACGAAATCCTCGGATACGGGGTACCGCAATATTAAAATAGGTGGCTATGGGCTTTATTGTCCCATAGCCACCTATTTTTCTTTTTTGTTTAGAATTTGATCCGGGATAATTGAGGTGTTCAGCAAATCACCTGGCTCAACCTTCAGCGCATCAGCAATATTAAATAGAACCTCTACGGAAAAGGGTCTGACGATATTCGGTGCTTCGATTGCGCTAAGATGCGAACGGCTCATCATCGCCTCTGCCGCAAGCTGCTCCTGCGACATACCTCGCATTTTACGAAGAACTGAAATTGTGATTCCCAGTTGAATAAATCTATCTCTATTTTTGAAGCCAATTTCTTTGCTCATTTGCTCCACCTCGAATCCATAATAATTATATGTTATTCCCTCTTTACTTTCTGTTCTCACTGTGAAGCTATTGACTTATATATAGAGCAAAAATATAATAATAAGTGCAGATGAACAATAATGTGCTCATTTGCTCTACTGTTATTCTTGGTGGTGTTTGCATGACCTGTTGTTTTATCGGGCATAGGAGAATTAAGCATAAAAAAGAGCTTGCAAGTCGATTGCGGGACAATATTTGCTATCTGCTTGAGCAGGGCGTAGCAACCTTTCTGTTTGGAGATCATTCCGAATTTAATACGCTCTGCTACGAGGTGGTTTCAGAACTAAGAGAAGTTTACCCCAAAATTCGCAGAATACACTATCGGACGGATTATCCTGATGCAGACGCTTATACGATGCAGTTCCTATTAGATGGATATGAGGACAGTATTTGCCCTGACGGAGTTGCTGCTGCCGGGAAAGCTGCTTATGTGGAACGCAATCAAGCTATGATTCAGGCAAGTGACTTTTGCGTCTTTTACTTTAATAACGAATACCTTCCGGCGAGTCGAAAAGAGTCGAAAAAAGCAATAACAAGCTATCAGCCCAAAAGCGGAACCGGGGTTGCCTTTGACTATGCAAAAGCGCACGGAAGAACAATCATTAACCTATACGAAGAAGATGAACACTGCAATTAAGCATCGAATCTATTTGGATTCGTCTTTTTTGTGACATTTATATCCGAAGTCCCGTGCTTTACAACAAACACCTTTTGAGTTATTTGCATCATTGGAGCAGCCGGAAACGGCTGCTTTTCCTTTACGCTGATGAAGGGTGATAAGGTTGTCAAGCTGTGTCAAATACTCGCCAATTCGATACTGTTCTTGTAAGCAGGGCAGTTTAAACTCAATGCTCATTAGGGTTTCTGCATTCAACTTTGCTCGACTGCCACCTACCAAAAGTGATTCAATATCTGATTGACTTATGGCAAAGGCAAGAAAACTATTATCGGAAATTCCCGCCTTTCCTTGAAGGACGTGAGCGTGATTATTGACCCAAATACGCCCGTTTACGCATTTTACAGGGTAGTTTTTTAAGTCATTCGCTCCATCTTCAGCAACAAGGACAAATTCTCCATCGTGTGTAAATCCCTCCACATAATCCTGAATTCCGTTTGCACCATAATACGGCGTTGTTCCGTGAACTCGAAGATTTGCTGCAACAGGGATACGCAGATTATCAAAGCGGTCAGCAACATCTTGAACCTTACGCTGTTCCCAAGCGTCTGAGAATCCTTTGAAGCGAATTGCGGGAGCATCTGATTTTTTCGTCATTCTGCACTACCTCCCAGCAATTTCTTCAACTCTTTAAGTCCCAGCATATCATACTCATTACCCTCAAGGTCATCGATCATTCCCGAAAGCGTTGCTTCGGTTTCGCTGATCTGCTGTTCGACCTCGAAGAAAGTTGTAGCATACTTGTTTTGAAGGGCTTGAATTTTGCTCACCAAGCTGTCGATTACGGTATCAGGCAGTTTGTGAATGCTCTCAAAGAGAGGAGCAATCCACTTCTTTTCGAGCAAATCCAAAGCCTGCTCATCGCTCAGACTTTCAATCGTATCCTTTGTTTTTGCCTGCAACGCAGCACTCTTTGCCTTGATCTCCGCCTTGATTTCTTTCTCGCTCTTGACCAAAGACTCAACCTTTTCTAAGAGTGTACGAAGCGCAACGCTTTCAGGAGAACGGTCTTTCTTCAGTTCCTTAATCTTTTTGGATACTTCTTTCGGAACGAAAGCATCGCCTTCCTCGGTGAGAACATCGTTGCAGCTCTCTTTATCCTCCTCTGTCATTTCATCAAGGATAGACTCATACTCAGAAGGGATTTCCGCCAAACGGCTTTCCAAACCGTGAAGCTCGTCCGTTTCTGCGGAGAGCAAAGTCGCCTGAACCAAGTCGAACGGGATAATATGACCTACCCAGCCCTCTTGAACTTCCTGATCTTTACCGTCCTTTTTCTTGATGACAAGGTTCGGATCAACCTTCTTTGTTGCAGCAAAGCCTTCGGTTTGCAACATTTCGAGGTCGATGGAAATACCTGTCCAATCGTCGTCAAGAAGCTGGAACGCCGCATATTTGTCGATAAGTGGAATTTCCTTCAATCGCTCGAAAATATCAGCACTTAGAACGGTTTCAGCCTTAGAGATTTCGATGCTTCCCATCCGGTCGATAAGTTCTTCTTTCAGGAACGCCGGAAAAGTGGAAAAGGCAGCGTTAAAAGCATTTTCAAAGCCGACCACATCAGGATGGTTCTTGATGGCACTCTTAATATCAGGGGTAGACACATTCACATAAGGAATGCCACTCTCGGTGAACAACGCCTTTTTCAGTGCAGGGAACGCCGTCCAGAATTCGCTCATCTCGTCAATTTCTGCTGTCGGGATACCGCCAAACATAGACGCATAGACATCCCAATGCTCGGCAGCTTCAGAGGAATCAACATAGCGAGGAATGTTCAAGTTATAATCATTGCTGCGAATTTCTTCACGACTGACTACTCGTGAAAACTTCGGAATGCTTTCACGCTTAATAAAGGTATCTGCTATGCGTTTAATGTCAGACGCACGGAGCTTGTTATTCTTACCCTCTTTGATAAAGCCCTTGGATGCATCGATGATAAGGACATCGGTATTCTCGCGCTTTTGGCGCAGCACCATAATGATGGTGGGTATTCCTGTCCCGAAGAAGATATTTGCAGGAAGTCCGATAATGGCGTCGATATGGTTATTCTCAATCAGGTTCTTTCTGATTTCACCTTCCTCACCGCCACGGAACAGTACGCCGTGGGGAAGAACGATTGTCATAATGCCGTCCGGCTTGATATGGAACAGATCGTGAAGCAGGAAAGCATAGTCGGCTTTTCCTTTGGGAGCAAGTCCAAAACGAGCATAACGAGGATCACCCTCTTTGTTGGACGGGTCCCAAGCCTGCGAATACGGCGGATTGGACACGACCGCATCCACATAGAGAGGATTATAGGTATTCACCGGATCATTTTCGTCAAAGTACGGCCAATCCTCCTCAAGAGTATCGCCGTTACGAGTGACGATATTATCCGGTTTGATGCCACGCATAACCAAATTCATCCGGGTCAGGTTGTAGGTGTTCTCCTTCAATTCCTGAGCGAAGTATTTGATGTTGTTGTCATCGGTCATATATTTGGCAACGCTCTGACCGATATTGATAAGCAACGATCCCGAACCGCTTGTCGGGTCGTAAATTTTGATTTCGCTTTTGCCCTTCAAGTGGCTTGCAACGATTTCAGACATCAGCAGAGATACCTCGTGCGGGGTGTAGAACTCGCCTGCCTTCTTTCCGGCATTAGCCGCAAAGTTACTGATAAGATATTCGTAGATAAAGCCGAGAACATCGTAGTCCTGCTTGCCGTCCATAGGAATATCCTTTATCAGCGTCAGAAGTCCGCTGATTGCTTTTGTTTGTGAACCGGAGCTATCGCCAAGTTTGGAAAGACCCGTTTGCAAAGTGTCGAATACCTTATCAAACACCTTTTTGTGCGTGTTGGAAATCAACCGGCTGAACGCAGAGAGCGCATCACGGACATTTGAAACATCAAAGTCCTTACCCATCGAGAGCCAAGTAGAAAAGAGGTCTTTATAGGCAATAAAGTAGCCAATATTCTCTTGAACCCACTTAACCGTTTCATCATCTTCTTCTGATACGGTTTTCAGAAGTTCGTCGTCATAGTCATTTTCCTTCAAGAATTTGACTTCTTTATCAGATAGATACTTGTAAAAGATAAAGCCAAGTATGTAATCCTTATATTCATTCGCTTCAATTTTGGAACGCATTTGGTTTGCGGAAGCCCATATTTTCTGAGCAAGCTGTTGCTTATTCATCCTGTGAACCCATCCTTTTTCTTTTTTAAGGGCGATATACTACCCCACTGTTATGATACAACAATTAGTGTCCCATAAAACGGACTCACTTCTCGTCGGGAACAAACTCCATAATGTCGTCAGTCGTGCAATTCAAAGCTGAGCAGATTTTTCCCAACACTTCAGTGCTTACATTTTCATCACGACTGAGCTTATTGATTGCGTATTTAGTGAGTCCAGCAGCTTCCTGCAAATCTCTTTTCTTCATATCTCGATCAAGCAAAATGTGCCAAAGTTTTTTATAGCTTACAGCCATCGTATCATTCCTTTCTCTCAACCTGCGAGTAAGTGCTAAAACACATCTTATATTATAGCATATAATCCCGAATTAGCAACCATAAATCCCGAAATTTCAAACTTACTTCCCATATTTCACACCTGAACAAGCTCGACTGCGACCGGATAGCTTGGGAACAGCGTAAGGTTGGCGATTTGCTCATAGAGCGTAACCAGCAAGCACCAATGAGCGACGAATATCCTCTTATGGCATTCATAGCAAATGAAGGTGTTGCCCCTAAAGGTGAGCGTTATGACCGAAGTGCCTTAGTTACGGACACGGTAAACAAGCTGTATAAGAAAACAGAGAAAGGCGATTTCATATATAGCTCTAACAACCTCGAAACCGGCTCAATAGGTCTGAATAAGTACGGAAAAGCCTGCATTTCACCGGTATATAGCATTTTTGAGCCTACTGGAATTGCTGACTCGGATTTTTTGGGAAGAAGATTAGTCAGAAAAGACTTTATAAATGCTATGGTCAAATGGCGTCAAGGTGTTATCTATGGACAATGGCGAATACACGAGTCTGATTTTCTGAAAATTGAAATACCTGTACCTTCAGTCGAGGAACAACGGAAGATCGGTGCTTATTTAGACCAACTCGACAACCTTATCACCCTTCATCAGCGTAAATGTGTATTTTTATTCGGCTTTTTTCAGGCTTTTATCTCTATGATCTTCACCGCTTCAACATTTTCTTGGGAACAGCGTAAGCTGGGTGAGTTAGGAACAATTACGACTGGCAACACCCCATCAACATCTATTCCTGACTACTATTCAGATGACGGAATCGTATGGGTTACTCCGACTGATATATGTGAGAACATCACATTTGAAAGTGCAAGGAAATTGAGCGACTTAGGTCAACAAGTCGGTCGTGTTGTTCCGAAAAACACTATACTCGTAACCTGCATTGCGAGTATCGGAAAGAACACAATGCTTGGAAATACGGGCAGTTTCAATCAGCAGATTAACGGATTAACCCCGAATGAAAACAAGTATGATCCTTATTTTCTTTTAACAGAAAGTGCATTGTGGTCTGCAAAAATGAAAGGCTCCGCAGCTGCCGGAACAATGCAAATTGTTAATCGAACAGGGTTTTCTGAATTGAAGACTTGGCTTCCAAGTCTGATTGAACAGCAAGCCATCGGTGCATTTTTCAAACAGCTCGACCACCTTATCACCCTTCATCAGCGTGAGTGCATTTCTTTTACCGCAAGGGCGGGCAGGCGTATCCTGACCGCAAATAAAAAGCGAAATACTTCTTCTTGGGAACAGCGTAAGCTCGGAGAGATGGGGCAAACATACACAGGCTTATCGGGAAAAACAAAAGACGATTTTGGTCACGGACAGGCTCGATTTGTGACTTATATGAATGTCTTTTCAAATCCCATCAGCAATCCAGAAATGACCGAACCGATAGAAATCGACCCTAAGCAAAATGAAGTTGAAGTTGGAGATGTGTTTTTTACCACTTCGTCCGAAACACCCGAAGAAGTAGGAATGTCCTCTATTCTGCTTGAAAAACGGGGAAAAACTTATCTTAACAGCTTTTGCTTCGGCTTTCGTCCTTCAGAAAAAATAGACAGCTACTATCTTGCGTATATGCTACGCTCTGAGTCTACAAGAGCAAAGATTATTTTGTTGGCACAAGGTATCTCACGATACAATATTTCAAAAAACAAGGTTATGGAAATAGCCGTTTCACTTCCATCACTTGATGAGCAAAAGATGATTGGACAGTATTTCAGCCAGCTTGACAACCTTATCACCCTTCATCAACGACAGTCTTTTTCGCATTCAACCCCGGATATTTCTCTGTCTGTCCAACTGATCCATCCTTTTTATACATCCTCTTGGGAACAGCGTAAGTTGGGTGAACTCGTTGATAGAGTAGTTCGCAAGAATACAAACAACGAATCTACGCTACCATTAACAATCTCAGCACAATATGGTTTGGTTGACCAAATCACATATTTCAATAACCGTGTTGCAAGCCGGGATGTGAGTAATTATTACTTGGTGCTGAACGGCGAATTTGCCTACAACAAAAGCACCTCTGATGGCTATCCATTTGGTGCGGTCAAAAGACTTGATCTATACGAAAAAGGCGTGCTATCAACGCTTTACATCGTTTTTGCTCCCAAGAAAGAGCAACAGATTGATTCGGATTATCTGACCGTTTTCTTCGATACAGATAGGTGGCACAAAGGTGTTGCTGAGAGAGCTGCCGAGGGTGCAAGAAATCACGGGCTTCTCAATATTTCTGCCGAGGATTTCTTTGATATAGACCTTTCTGTACCTAAAGATATTGTAGAGCAAAAGCAAATCGGGGCGTTTATTCGTCAGCTTGACAGCCTTATCACCCTTCATCAGCGTAAGCCATTTTTAATGAAATGGAGGACTTCTGATGCTAACAGAAACAAAACGAACAGACTTGTTCTGTGAATATTATGCAAAATGGATTACGGTGTATAAGAAGGGCGCAATCAGAAAGGTGACGATGGACAAGTACCTGATGACGCAGAAATGGCTCGTTAAGCTCGTCCCGAACCTGAGAGTATGTGATATGAACCGGATCGCTTATCAGCAGCTGTTGAACGACTATGCTGAGTTCCACGAGCGCCAAACCACGATGGATTTTCACCACCAGCTCAAGGGAGCTATTCTTGATGCTGTTGATGAGGGCTTGATTGAAAGAGATCCTACTCGCAAGGCAATCATCAAGGGGAAGCCACCGGTTGCTAAGAAAATCAAGTATCTCAATCAATTTGAGCTACACACGCTGCTGATCTCGCTTGACCTAAAGGATAAGGTGAATTGGGACTACTTTATCCTGTTGGTAGCAAAGACGGGGATGCGCTTTTCTGAAGCACTGGCTCTTACCCCGAAAGACTTCGACTTTGCCCATCAAACACTGTCCATAAGCAAGACTTGGGACTACAAGGGAAAGGGCGGCTTCCAGCCTACGAAGAACAAGTCGTCTGTGCGGAAAATTCAAATTGACTGGCAAACTGTCATTCAATTTTCTGAATTGGTAAAGCACCTTCCCGAAGATAAGCCCATCTTTGTCAACTCCACTGTCTACAATTCGACGGTGAACGACATTCTCGGCAGGCATTGCAAAGCCTGTAACATCCCTATCATCTCTGTCCACGGATTACGGCATACACACGCCTCTTTGCTGTTATTTACGGGCGTTTCCATTGCGAGCGTTGCCCGCCGTCTTGGACATTCGAGTATGACCACTACGCAAAAAACCTATCTGCACATCATTCAGGAACTTGAAAACAAAGACATCGACTTGGTGATGCGCTCTCTTTCGGGTTTGAGCTAAAAAAACAAAACCGGCTTGCGCTGATTAAAGGTGATAAAAAAGATGCCATCCGAAAGGGTGGCATCTTAGTTATTTGTCGTATCTTAGAAAATCGTTACAGTGTTCCTGTTGGCGCAAACGGTAGCCTTGAGAGATCAGCGTATCGGCTTTTAAAGCGACAAGGTTAATATCTGAGTTCAATGTCCGTGCGATCTGCTGCGTGTCGTATCCTCTTTCCGCAAGTTCAAGGAAGTCCTCATCTGATAGGGAAATTTGTGCGGCAAAGAGATTGGCTTCGTACTCCATACGGTTGTCCCGCATATTGAAGATCTCAAACTCTTTGAAGCCCCCGACTTTCGTGGCTTCCTCCCGGTGTAAAGCATCGTGTCCTAATTCGTGAAGTAGCACGATGTTCTCCATAACCGGATGCAGATCATTCTTGACAAAGATGAAGCGATTACGCATCAAGACCTTATATGCTCCACGCTGTTCATTGAACGGATAATACATTACCTCGATTCCTAAATCCCTTGCTATTCTGAGAGGATCACGGGTTCCGCATTGAGCAACGATGGAGTTTGCTTTTTGTACGATTTCCGAAGTGCTTACATACATCGGCTTCACCCCTTTTCAGTTTGTTCCTGTTTCCATTCTAACACACAATGTGTCCCATAAACGGGACTCAGTCCTGCTTGCCCTTAGAACGGTACTTCTTTGGGGTGTACTTTTTGTTTTTCTCTTTCGCAAGCCAATAGGCATCCATAATGGCTTGCATCATAACATCCATATCATCCTGTGCCAACTCACCGCCGGTAAACAAACCGGTTACTTCATCTGTGAGCTGTTGCGCTTGTTTGGCACCTCGTGCGCCGTACTGCTCCGCAGCCTGAGCAACGAGCATACCATCCGTACCGAGAAGCTGATCCACGGAAATATTAAGTGCCTTTGCCAGCTTCTCCGCTGCATCCAAGCGAGGACGAGAGGTTCCGCATTCGTATCTCTGTATGGTACGGGGGGAAACACCGGAAACCTTAGCAAGCTGCTCCTGCGTCATATCATTTTTTTCTCTCAGCCCTTTTAATCTGTCGCTGAACTTCATTATCAATTCCCTCCATAAGATTTCTATTTTTAGCAGCACGACACTTTTTTCGTCACTTCTTATTGACACGACATTGGTGTCGTGCTATAATCTGAATCACAACAACGACATTTCTGTCGTGTTCATATGATACAACACGACACTTTGGTTTGTCAAGAGGTTTCGCAGAATTTCCAAGAAATAAGGTGATTTAGTTGAGCAGATCAATACTGCATTGTGATATGAATAACTTCTATGCCAGCGTTGAATGTATGCTCGACCCGTCTTTGAGAAAGTATCCGGTCGCTGTCTGCGGCTCGGTGGAAGAAAGGCACGGTATAGTCCTCGCCAAAAACTATGCCGCCAAAGCATTTGATGTAAAAACAGGCGATGCAGTGTGGCAAGCGAAGCAGAAGTGCAGAAACCTTGTTGTTGTGCCTCCGCACTTTGAGGAGTACATCAAATATTCCAAGCTGGCAAGAAGCGTTTACAGCCGCTATACCGATCAGGTCGAGCCTTACGGAATGGACGAGTGTTGGTTGGATGTGAGTGGTACAGAGAACATCTTCGGTTCACCCGAAAAGGTGGCAAATGACATAAGAGAAACTATCAAGTTTGAGCTGGGATTGACCATCTCAGTCGGTGTGTCTTTCAATAAGATATTTGCCAAGCTCGGCTCGGATATGAAAAAGCCGGATGCTGTGACGGTCATACCGAAAGACACTTTCCGAGACAAAGTATGGGGACTCCCCGCAGCGGACTTGCTCGGTGTGGGACGGGCAACGCAGCGTGTATTAGATAGCTATTGCATTAGAACCATTGGCGATTTAGCTAAGACCGATCCTGACTTTCTGAACCGACGGCTCGGTAAAAACGGAATTGCCCTTTGGCAGTATGCAAACGGTAATGACCGATCCCGTGTTATGAACGCCGACTTTGTTTCTCCGGTTAAGAGCGTGGGACACGGAATTACTACCATCGAAGATTTGGAGAACGACGAGCAGGTGTGGCCCGTCTTTCTCGAATTGACGCAGGACATCGGACATAAACTCCGTGTCCACAAAAAGTGTGCGGATGGAGTCGCCATTCACATACGGGACAACACACTTTTTCCAAAGCAATGGCAAATGGCATTGGATATGCCTACACAATCCCCAATGCTGATTGCAAAAGCGGCTTTTGCCCTCTTTGAAAAAAGATACGACTGGAGGAACCCGATTCGCTCAGTCACGATTCAGGCAATCAACTTGGTGCCACAGGACACGCCCCGACAAGTCGATTTGTTTATGAACATCGAAAAGATTGAGAAAGCAGAAAGGCTCGACCAGTGCATTGAAACCATTCGCCAGCGGTTCGGCAAGAACAGCATCCGCAACGGTATTCTTTTTCAAAACCTCCGGATGCCGAGTGAAAAGCCTGAGATTACTATGCCGACCGGGGTGCTTTGTTAAGGAGGTCAGTATGATTAGTACAAGCAGTAACAAGATTGATGAAATTGTTGCGCCTGATGAGATCGAAACCTATGTTTCGATGCCGTCCTGTTTGTTGCAGGGGTGCAGTAATGATCTGATTATTTTCCGTGCAGATGGAGGAAACCATTTCACCCACTACGGTATTTATGAGGGAATGTTTCTTATCTTTGATGTCAGCAAAGATTTTAAGGACGGACACCTTTCCTGCTATCTGAACAATTCGGGCGATGATCGTCCTAAGTTCAAAGTTTCTGACAAGCCATTGGATGGCTACCGTCATTTTGGTAGGCTGGTTGCCAGTATGAAGAATTATGAGGTGTAAGGATGGAAGAAGAACGGCGCAAGGTATATGTGGAAGTCGATGTTACCCATAAGACGGATGGAACGGCTCGACCCCGAAAAATCAAATTTGAAGATGGTGAGGTCTACGAGATCGACCGTGTAAGGCACTGCTGTCGTGCGGCATCGACCAAGGTCGGTGGAACAGGGCTTCGTTATACGGTGATGATATGCGGCACGGAAACCTTCCTTTTCGACGAGGAAAACGGAAAGTGGTTTGTAGAAGGCAAGAAAAGAGCAGTTCTCTAAGGATGCCACCATTCATCAGCCCTGAGAGCGTCAAGGAACTTAATGAGGTGATGTGCGTGACAAAAGATAATTGGACACCTATACCGATGTATTGCTCTAACTGCGGAGCATTGCTTTACGGATATAGAAATGATGAGGGGAAAATCAAGTATGAGTGCAAAAGGTGCGGAACCGTAGCGGTTCGAGTCCAAAAAGGACGCCGACACGACAAGATTGACCTTTATGCCCCGGAAGGGCAAATCCGGTACTATTGATCGGATAAAAACTGAATACGGCAAAACGACGGAATGGTTGAGGTGAAACAGACTGCGTAATTCCATCTCCAGGTCACTTGCTTTGAACACTTCGGCTGGTTAAACCAAACTTGCTATGCAGATATGAGAGGCCACCGACAAGACAGTAAGCCATAGGCTTACTCTGTCTTGCCGGTGGCTTCTTTTTTTCGGCAAGAACAACCGACCAAGGGCTTCCGGCAGAGAAATCTCTGAAAGGAAGCCTTTTTCGATGTTGAACAAGTGGCTCTGTTATATCGCTGAATACCCGTGATCTCCGAATTTTGAACCCGAAAACCAAATTCAAAATTCAAAGGAGATTACGGTAATGAGAAAAATATACCTTGTCAAAAAGAACCCCGAACTGCCCGCTGATGGCAATAACTGGCTCGTAATGAATAGTTTCGAGTTTATGAACTTCATTCAGACCCCGGAAGGGCAGAAACGAAGAGATCGCTTTGGGCAGTTAGACGCTTGCTCTGTTGACGATGTGATCATCATCGCAGAATGTGGAGCTGAAACCGCAAAACAGTGGCGATCCGAGAAAGATAGACACAATTATCTTGCGTCAATCGAGAAACAGTCCGGGATGACGGTGTTTTCCTATAACACACAGACAACCACAGAAGATGATATGTCTGGCGAGGAATTGCTGGTGGATCAAGAGTGTTCCGTCATTGATGCCATTCTCAAAAAGGAGGAGAAAAGCACCCTCTACGCAGCCGTGGCAAAATTGTCACCTGCCGAAATTAACTTGATGACCAGTTTATATCTTTGTGATGACCCCATAGGACAGCGAGAATATGCACGGCGCCACGGAGTAGCTGTAACGACAATTAATCATCAACTGACTGTTGCCCTGAAAAAACTCAAAAAAATGCTCCCAAATTAAAAGTTGCTTCGTACAAATCGAAAAAAATTTCCCAGTTGGTTAGTAGAGGGCAAAAAAACGAACAGATAGGAGCATAGATAATGAAACAGGTAATGATGATCAAATTCGACTCCCCGAAATGGAGAATGATTGATGAGTATAAGGTTGCTAACCCGTTTATTGAAGTCGGCTTTCGGCAGGTCAAGGATGTCGTTGATTTGCGTGTGTTTGATCTGCTGAATATTAGTCGCATCAATAATAACAGGGCTGAAGAAATGCTTCTTTGTATTTACCATCTTCTCCAGCCGGACAGACGGATCGACGAAGGTATTTATAACGATGAGATTGACCAGTATTTCTCGTATCGGGAATGGAAAAAGAAACACCAGCCTTTAAGTGGAGTGACCGTAAGGGAAATCCTCACAACTGAAGATCTGAATGAGGGTGCTTTACTTCGGATTTTTGATGGAGTCACCGCTGCTTTCTACAAATCCGATGAGTACAACAGTCGAGAATATCGTTATTCAAACCTTTTGGAGTTACGCAAGGCTATGAAGCATAAGGAGGGCGGCACGAATGGGAAAGCCCAGTAAGGACTATGCCGTTCCTCTTTGGGAAAAAGCAAACCTCACCGTTTATGAAGCGGCAGCCTACTCAGGGATTGGCGCAGATAAGCTAAGGGAACTGTCCGATAGAGAGGATTGCGAGTTTGTCTTGTGGAACGGCACAAAGCGGCTCATCAAAAGGAAAAAGCTCGATGAGTTTTTGGAAAGAGCCTATTCAATCTAACAATCAACGATGCGATTCGCAAAATCGCATCGTTGTCCCAAACGGCGGTTATCGGTATCCTAAAGCCAAACGAAAATGAAGGAGGAAACCGATATGACCAAGCAGGAAAAAGATAACCGAGTTCCCCTTTGGGAAAGAATGAACCTGACTTTAGAAGAAGCCGCCGCTTACACTGGTATCGGAACGGATAAACTTCGTGAGTTGTCGAATCGTGAGTCGTGTGACTTTGTTCTATGGGTCGGTACAAAAAGGCTTCTAAAGCGCAAGCAATTAGAGGAGTTCCTGATTAAGAGCTTCTCAATCTAAAACAGGAGGTTACTATGACTAAAAAGAAACAGGTCGGCGTAAGGTTCGACAGCAACCGTACCCGACTTAAAACAGGAGAAACACAGCGTCCCAACGGCACTTATGCGTACCGTTGGTCAACGCCTGACGGAAAAAGGCATTCTATTTATGCTCCGACGCTGGAAAAGCTGAGAGAGCAGGAAGAACAGATCATCGTGGACAAGCACGACGGAATACGGTCGGATGTCAAAAGCATCACCGTAAATGAGATGTTCAATCTTTGGTGTCAGCTCAAAAGGGGAATCAAGGACAGCACATTCAAGAATTATATTTATATGTATGAGCTGTTTGTAAAACCGTCTTTCGGAAAGAACCGACTTGTCCAAGTAAAAAAGTCTGATGTGCGGAAGTTCTACAACTCCCTTGCTGACGGCAAAGTTCTGAAGATTGCCACGATAGATAATGTCCATAATGTACTCCACCAAGTCTTTCAGGTGGCAGTCGATGATGGAATGATTCGACAAAACCCAACAGACAATATGCTCAAAGAACTGAAGCTCTCCCACGGCTTTGAGCGTGAGAAGAAAGAGGCATTGACCGTGGCGCAGCAGAAGTTGTTCTTTGACTATATGCTCAGCCATCCCAAGGACACCCACTGGTATCCAGTGTTCTATGTTATGGCAAACACGGGGATGCGAGTCGGTGAGATCACCGGGCTTCGCTGGAGCGACATTGACTTGAAAAAGGGCATTATCCGAGTCAACCACACGCTTGTTTATTATAATCACCGTGACGAAAAGGGATGCTACTTTTCCATCAACACGCCCAAGACAAAAGCCGGTGAACGAGAAATCCCAATGACCGAGGGGGTGAAACAAGCCTTCTTAATGGAGCGTGAGTTTCAATCTCAGGCTGAAATCAGCAGTAAGAGCCGAGTGGACGGCTATGACGACTTTATTTTTGTCAACCGTTACGGGGATGTTCAAAATCAGGGAAACCTCAACAAAGCACTCCGCCGTATGATGCGAGATTGTAATGATGAAATCCTCGAAAAATATGGAGCAGACTCTGATCCGGTTCTTCTGCCACAGTTCAGTTGTCACATTCTCCGGCACACATTCGCAACAAGGCTATGTGAGTCGGGAGCAAACCTCAAATTCATTCAGAGCATCTTGGGACACGCTGATGTATCGACGACGATGAATATCTATGTTGATGTGACCGACGCTTTGAAAAAGAAAGAGATCACCGCCTTTGATGACTATATGACAACCAAGCTGGAAACTTGAAGGAAAGCACTCTGTGAGTAATTCGCAGAGTGCTTTCCCTTTTTCGCACATTTCTCAAAACTGAGGATGGAAATTATACTATAAGCAGTAATGAGAAATGGAGCGTTCAGATATGGAGAATAGTTTAAGCAGGATGCGACCGCATCTTGTATCAGAATGGTCAGAAAAGAACTTCCCGTTGACTCCTGATACAGTGACCTTTGGGTCTAATAAAACTGTGTGGTGGAAAGGGGCTTGCGGTCACGAATGGCAGACAAGCATTAAAGCTCGCTCCGCAGGCGAGCAATGTCCAATATGTTCGGGAGCGAGGGTGCTTCGAGGTTATAACGACTTTGAAAGTAAGTTTCCTGAGCTTGCGAAGGAATGGTCGCCCAAGAATGAGCCGCTAAGACCGTCGATGATTACAGCGGCTACGCACAAGAAGGTAATATGGCAGTGCAAGCTCGGACACGAATGGACGGCATCCGTGAAAAGCCGGACGGTGAACGGTACGGGTTGTCCCTACTGCTCACACAACTTTGTGCTACCGGGCTTCAACGATTTGGCAAGCCGTTTTCCTGAAATCGCTGCGGAGTGGTCAGAGCGCAATCTTCCGCTGACGCCGGATCAGGTTACGGCTTTCAAGAATATTAAAGTTTGGTGGAAATGTCACTTGGGTCACGAATGGAACACATTGATTTCAACCCGTGCAGGAGGAAGTCAGTGTCCCTATTGTAGTGGGATAAAGCTACTCAAAGGCTTTAATGACTTAAAAACAAAGTACCCTTCCCTTGCCGCAGAGTGGTCGGAAAAGAATCTGCCGTTGACTCCCGATGCGGTCAATGAGAAGTCAACTAAGAATGTTTGGTGGAAATGCAATACCTGCGGCTATGAATGGAAAGCCGTCGTCAAAGCACGGGTCAAAGGCGGTATGTGTCCTGTTTGTGCTGAGAGAGCCGTTCTGCAAGGCTATAATGATCTTGGAACAACTGATCCTCACTTGCTCTCAGAATGGGACTATGAAAAGAACTCCAAGTGGACACCGAGCAATGTATCGAGAAACTCAATGAAGGTCGTTTGGTGGAAATGCGGAGCAGGACACTCTTACCGTGCCAAAATCACAGATAGAACTATTGAGCAAAAGGGTTGCCCTCAATGTGAAGCGGAGTTTCAACAGGCTCTCCCGCAGATGCTGATAATGATGTATGGAGCACAGAACGGCATTACGGTCAAAAGCAATAGCGACTCGGAGCTTGGAATGCGACTTGTTGCATACCTCCCTGAATTACATTGTGCGGTCGATATTGCCGGAGCAACCGTGACGGAGAAAAGAGAGCAAAGCGTGAAAGCCCACATTTGTCAAAGTAACCGGCTGGGTTACTACCTTATTAAAAGAACTGCGGATGCTTCGCAAATGGCAGCGGAAATCAAAACGCTATTTATCCGCAATCATATCTATCTCCATACGGATTCCGAGAAAGATGTTCAAGTGCTTCGAGAGAGATTTTTAGAATGGAAATATCGAAATGCTTGTAAACTGAACGGAAAATATTGAGTTTCGTTAAGCCGTGTGTTATACTGTTTTAGTCGTAAGTTTCAGTATAGCACACGGCTCGTTTTCAAAAAAATGAAGCCACCTTACGCCAGCTTACTCCACGGCTTACGCCATTAGATTTTCCGCTATCTGAATTAGGCGTAACTGAGCTTACCCCAGCTTCAAATGAGTAGGTGCCGGTCGGGACTTATAGACGCTAAGCGGAGCTTATCTAAGGCTGGTCACGAAAATCCCCACAATGAAGCCGTTGGACTCTGACAAGAAGATTTCCAAGGAAGTTTCGGCTCCTGCGGAGGCTGCACAGGCGGCTCCCGAAGTCGAGGAAAAAATTGATTTTTCCAATGTTCAGATTGAACCTTTGTTTGAGGATCAGGTCGATTTTGACACCTTCTCCAAGAGCGATTTCCGTGCCGTAAAGGTCAAGGAATGCGAAGCCGTGAAGAAGTCCAAAAAGCTCTTAAAGTTCGTTTTGGACGACGGAACCGGCGTAG
>ENA-OZFZ01000613-OZFZ01000613.1-human-gut-metagenome-genome-assembly--contig:-NODE-613-length-17136-cov-12.668989_pt1 | contig 17136 bp, 10 predicted proteins | sample MGYA00244621_ERZ653640 | MGnify/ENA primary metagenome ERZ653640 (study PRJEB26926, sample SAMN06165019) | human gut metagenome | biome: ENVO:00009003; feature: ENVO:2100002; material: ENVO:00002003... | reverse complement strand
GTGCTGGCTTACTCCGGCGGTCTGGATACCTCCATCATCATTCCCTGGCTGAAGGAAAACTACAACAACTGCGAGGTCGTTGCTGTTTCCGGTGACGTGGGTCAGGGTACTGAGCTGGACGGTCTGGAAGAAAAGGCCAAGGCTACCGGCGCATCCAAGCTGTATGTGCTGGACCTGAAGAAGGACTTTGTGGAGAACTACATCTTCCCCACCCTGAAGTTTGGCGCTAAGTACGAGGACTACCTGCTGGGCACCAGCTTTGCACGTCCGTGCATCGCCAAGGCACTGGCTGATATCGCCATCAAGGAGGGTGCAGATGCCATCTGCCACGGCTGCACCGGCAAGGGCAACGATCAGGTGCGTTTTGAGCTGACCCTCAAGGCCCTGTGCCCGGATATGGCCATCATCGCTCCGTGGCGTGAGTGGGACATCGAGAGCCGTGACGAGGAGATCGACTACGCCGAGGCGCACAACATCCCCCTGAAGATCAACCGCGAGACCAACTACTCCAAGGACAAGAACCTGTGGCATCTGAGCCACGAGGGTCTGGATCTGGAGAACCCCGCCAACGAGCCCCAGTACAATAAGCCCGGCTTTCTGGAGCTGGGTGTCAGCCCCGAGCAGGCACCCGATGTTCCCACCTATGTGACCATCCACTTTGAAAAGGGCATCCCCACTGCCGTGGACGGCAAGGAGATGGGCGCTGTGGAGCTGGTGGAGTACCTGAATAAGCTGGGCGGCGCAAACGGCATCGGTCTGCTGGACATCGTGGAGAACCGTCTGGTGGGCATGAAGAGCCGCGGCGTGTACGAGACCCCCGGCGGCGCCATCCTGTACAAGGCCATCGACGTGCTGGAGACCATCACGCTGGATAAGGAGAGCGCTCACTTCAAGGCACAGCTGGCACAGAAGTACGCCGACATCGTGTACAACGGCCAGTGGTTCACCCCGCTGCGCGAGGCACTGGATGCCTTTGCCGACAGCCTTGAGAAGACTGTGACCGGTGATGTGAAGCTGAAGCTCTACAAGGGCAACATGATCAACGCCGGTGTGACCTCTCCGTTCACCCTGTACGATGAGCAGACCGCTTCCTTCGGCGTCGATAAGGATTACGACCAGTCCGATGCCACCGGCTTCATCAACCTGTTCGGCCTGTCCATTAAGGAGCGCGCAAAGCTGTCCAAGAACTGGCCGGAGGTCAAGTAATCGCAACATTTTCGACTGCGTGTGTTTTCACACTTTCACACGCGGGTTCTCACACCGGCATCGTTGCCGGCGGCACCGCCGCAGGAGCGTTTTCCCCTGCGGCGGCTTTGCCGTTTTTATAAGGAGTTTATATTATGGCAGAACAACTCTGGAAGGGTCGGTTTTCCAAGGCGGTGGACAGCCGCGTCAACGACTTCAACTCCTCCATCCGCTTCGACCAGCGGATGATCGCGCAGGATATGCGCGGCAGCGGCGTCCACGCCGCCATGCTGGCACGGCAGGGCATCATCTCGGAGCAGGACTGTGCGGATATCCTCAGCGGTCTGGCTTCCATCGCGGACGACCTGTCCAGCGGTGCGCTGACCATCGACCCCGCCGCCGAGGACGTGCACACCTTTGTGGAGCAGACCCTGACCGCCCGTATCGGGGATGCGGGCAAGCGGCTGCACACCGGCCGCAGCCGCAACGATCAGGTGGCGCTGGATATCCGCCTGACTTTGCGGGATTACAGCAAAACCTTGCAGGCCTACATCGTGGAGCTGGTGCGGGTGCTGTGCAAAAAGGCGGCGGAGAACACCGCCTCCGTCATGCCCGGCTACACCCATTTGCAGCGTGCCCAGCCCATCACCTTCGGCCACGCGCTGATGGCCTACGCTTCCATGCTGCTGCGCGACCTTGACCGCTTTGCGGACGCCACCGCCCGCATGGACAGCCAGTGTCCGCTGGGCTCGGGTGCACTGGCAGGCACCACCTACCCGCTGGACCGGGATTTCACCGCCGAAAAGCTGGGCTTCGCCGCCCCCTGCGCCAACAGTCTGGACGGCGTGTCCGACCGTGATTTCTGCATCGAACTGGCCAGCGCCATCTCCATCTGCATGATGCACCTGTCCCGCCTTTCGGAGGAGATCATCCTGTGGTGCAGCTGGGAGTTCAAGTTCATTGAGCTGGACGATGCCTTTACCACCGGCTCGTCCATTATGCCCCAGAAGAAGAACCCGGATGTCACGGAGCTGATCCGCGGCAAGACCGGCCGGGTGTACGGCGACCTGAACACCCTGCTGGTGATGATGAAGGGCCTGCCGCTGGCCTACAACAAGGATATGCAGGAGGACAAGGAAGCCATCTTTGATGCAGTGGACACCTTGGAACTCTGCCTCAAGACCATCACCCCCATGCTGGACACCATGAAGACCCTGCCCGCCAATATGCGCCGCGCCGCCGCAAAGGGCTTTATCAACGCCACCGACTGCGCTGACTACCTGACCAAGAAAGGAATGCCCTTCCGGGATGCCTACAAGCTGACCGGCTGCATGGTGTCGGACTGCATTGCCGCCGACAAAACGCTGGAGGAACTGACCCTGACCCAGTTCCAGAGCTACAGCCCGCTGTTTGAGGCCGATATCTATGATGCCATCGACCTTGTGCACTGCTGCGAGGGACGCACCAGCTACGGCGGCCCCAGCGCCGCCAGCGTAGAAAAGCAGATCGCGCTGGCAACGGCGCGACTGGACGCATGGGAGGAGGAAAACGCATGAAGGTAAAGGTATTTATTGATGGCTCTTCCGGCACCACCGGCCTGCGCATCGCCGACCGTCTGGCCGAGCGCCCGGAGATCGAGCTGCTGTCCATCTCTGCCGAGGGGCGCAAGGACGTGCGCGAGCGGGCAAAGGTCATCAATTCTGCCGACCTTGCCTTCCTCTGCCTGCCGGATGCGGCTTCTAAAGAAGTCATGCCTCTGCTGCGCCCGGACGTGAAGGTGCTGGACACCTCCACCGCCTTCCGCACCGATGCCGCATGGGACTACGGCTTCCCGGAGCTGAAGGGACAGAAAGAAAAAATTCAGAACTCTTACCGCGTGGCAGTGCCCGGCTGCTATGCCAGCGGCTTTATCAGCATTGCCCGCCCGCTGGTGGAGCTGGGGCTGGTGCCGCAAAGCTACCCCTTCAGCTGCACCGGCATCTCCGGCTACTCCGGCGGCGGTAAAAAGATGATCGCGGACTACGAAAGCCCCGACCGCCCGGCGCACAGCAAGCTGGATGCGCCCAAGAGCTACGGCCTGAGCCTTGGCCACAAGCACCTGCCGGAGATGCAGAAGATCAGCGGCCTTGCGCACACGCCGATGTTCGTGCCGGTGGTGTGCGACTACTACTGCGGGATGCAGGTGCTGGTGCCGCTGGATCTTACCCTTGCGGGCACTACCGCCGAGGCCGTGGCTGCCGCCCTTGCGGACTACTACAAGGACGCCGCCACCGTGAAGGTGCACGGCCTGAACGAACCGCTGCCGGAAAACGGCCTGTACTCCAATGCCATGGCGGGCACCGACCGCATGGAGTTGTACCTGACCGTGAACGCCGCCGGAGATCAGATGATGCTGATCTCGCTGTTTGATAATCTGGGCAAAGGCTCCTCCGGTGCCGCCGTCCAGTGCATGAACCTGATGCTGGGTCTGGAAGAGACCAAAGGGTTGGAATAAACTTGTTTTTCTTTGTGGGAAAGGAAAATCGTTATGCAGTATAAGGAAGTTGCGGGCGGCATCTGCGCGCCCAAGGGCTTTGCCGCCGCCGGTGTCCATTGCGGCATCCGGGCAAATCACAGCGAAAAATACGATCTGGCGCTCATCAAGGCCGAGGTGCGCTGCGCTGCTGCGGGCGTGTATACCACCAACAAGGTCTGCGGTGCGCCCATCAAGGTGGACCGCGCCCATCTGGCCGATGGCTATGCACAGGCCATTGTGGTAAACAGCGGCAACGCCAACACCTGCGCCGCCAACGGCGTGGCGCTGGCAGAGGAGTGCTGTGCACTGGTAGGCAAGGCGCTGAACATTGACGAAAAGGACGTTCTGCCCGCCTCCACCGGCGTCATCGGTCAGCCCATGGTCATCGACCCCTTTGCCCGGGGTATCCCGGCGGCAGCGGAAAAGCTGGCTGCCACCGCGCAGGGCAGCACGGACGCTGCCACCGCCATCATGACCACCGACACCCATAAAAAAGAATACGCCATCCAGTTCGAGCTGGGTGGCAAGGTGTGCACCGTGGGTGCCATCGGCAAGGGCAGCGGCATGATTGCCCCCAACATGGCCACCATGCTGGCGTTCTACACCACGGACGCCGCCGTCTCGCCCGCGCTGCTGGAAAAGGCACTCAAGACCGTTGTGCCCGGCACCTATAACCAGATGAGCGTGGATCTGGATACCTCCACCAACGACACCCTGATCATTATGGCGTCCGGTCTGGCGGGCAACCCGGAGATCTGCGAGGAGAACGCGGATTACGCCGCCTTTGTGGCAGCGCTGACCGCCATTGCAGAGCACATGTGCGCCGAGCACGCCGGAGACGGCGAGGGTGCTACCCACCTGATCACCTGCGAAGTGACCCATGCGCCCGACCTGAAAACCGCCCGCGCCGTCAGCCGCAGCGTGGTCTGCTCCAACCTGTTCAAGGCGGCGGTCTTTGGCCGCGATGCCAACTGGGGACGCATCCTGTGCGCCATCGGCTACACCCCCGGGGATTTCTCCATTGATAAGGTCTGCGTGTGGCTTTCCAGCAAGGCGGGCGAGGTGTATGTGTGCGAGAACGCCGCTTACCATCCGTACAGCGAGGATGAAGCCGCCAAGGTGCTGGCAGAGCACGATATTCTGGTCAAGGTGGATATGGGCACCGGCGAGGCAAGCGCCAAGGCATGGGGCTGTGACCTGACCTACGACTATGTGAAGATCAACGGCGATTACAGAACCTGACAGGAGCGCGGAATAGATGAAAAACGAAGAAATGGCGCGGCTTTTTTCGGAGGCCACCCCTTATATCCAGAAGTACCATGGCAGAACCATGGTCATTAAATACGGCGGCAACGCCATGATCAACGAGACCCTGAAAAACGCCGTGATGAACGACCTTGTTACCCTGACGCTGCTGGGCGTGCGGGTGGTACTGGTGCACGGCGGCGGCCCTGCCATCAACGAGATGCTGAAAAAGGTGGGCGTGGAAAGCCACTTTGCCAACGGTCTGCGGGTGACGGACGATGCCACCATGGAGATCGTGCAGCAGGTGCTGGCCGGTAAGGTAAACAAGGACCTTGTGGCAAAGCTGCGCGGGCGCGGCGTGGGTCTGTGCGGCATGGACGGACAGATGCTCCGCTGCACCGAGCTGGACCCCCAGCTGGGTCATGTGGGCGAGATCGTCCATGTGGATGCGACCCTGATCGAAAGCCTGCTGGACGGCGGCTTTATCCCGGTGATCGCCACCGTGGGCATGGACGACCTTGGGCAGGCGTACAACGTCAACGCGGACACCGCCGCGGCCCAGATCGCCATTGCCCTCAAGGCGGAAAAGCTGGTGTCCATGACCGATATCGCGGGTCTGCTGCGGGATAAGGAGGACGAGACCACCCTTATTCCCGAGGTGGAGGTGACCGAGATCGAGGGCTACAAGTCCGCCGGTATCATTGCGGGCGGCATGATCCCCAAGATCGGCGGCATGGCGGATGCCATCTATCAGGGCGTGCACGAAGCTGTTATCATTGATGGCCGTGTGCCGCACTCCATCCTGCTGGAACTGTTCTCCGACCGCGGCTCCGGTACCCGCTTCTACCGTCGCAGCCACCGCGAATAAAAAGATTGCGCAAGCGAAAAAGCAGTATTATAATAGAAAAAACGCTCCCTCCGGGGGAGCGGCGCATGCGCGGAACTTCTATTCACAGGAGGTACACCTATGGATTCTGAAAAAGTCATCAAGCGGGACAACGAGTACGTCCTGCACACCTATAACCGCAGCCCCGTCGTGCTGGAAAAGGGGCACGGGCTGTACGCCGAGGGTCCCGAGGGACAGAAGTATCTGGACTTCACCAGCGGCATCGGGGTGAACAGCCTTGGCTACTGCGACCTTGCATGGGCAGAAGCCGTGTCCCAGCAGGCACACAAATTGCAGCACACCTCCAACCTCTACTATACCGCACCCTGCGGCAAGCTGGCGAAAAAGCTGTGCAAGCGCACCGGCATGAGCAAGGTTTTCTTCGGCAATTCCGGTGCTGAAGCCAACGAGGGCGCCATCAAGGCCGCCCGCAAGTACAGCGTAGACCATTACGGCAAGGACCGCTACAACGTCATCACGCTGGTCAATAGCTTCCACGGCCGCACCCTTGCCACCCTGACCGCCACCGGGCAGGAGGTGTTCCACAACTACTTCGGCCCCTTCAACGAGGGCTTCCAGTACGTCCCGGCGGGGGATATCGAAGCGCTGCGGGAACTGGTGGACCGCCACACCTGCGCCGTGATGATGGAACTGATTCAGGGCGAGGGCGGCGTGATGGCGCTGGACCCGGACTATGTACAGGCCGTGCGCGCTTTGTGCGACGAAAAAGACCTTGTGCTCATCGTGGACGAGGTGCAGACCGGCGTAGGCCGTACCGGCACCTTCCTGTGCTGCGAGCACTATAACCTCAAGCCGGACATCGTCACCCTTGCCAAGGGACTGGGCGGCGGCTTGCCCATCGGCGCGGTGCTGATGAATGAAAAAGTAGCCGAGGGCATGGGCCCCGGCACCCACGGCTCTACCTTTGGCGGCAACCCGGTGGTCTGCGCCGGTGCCAACGTGGTGGTGGACCGTCTGGACCAGAGCTTCCTTGCGCAGGTCAGCGAGCGCGCCGTACAGCTGCGCACCGGCCTGGCAAAGCTGCCCCACGTCAAGAACATTTCCGGCATCGGCCTGATGGTGGGTATCGAATTCTTTGATGTGCAGGCTGCGGATGTGCTGGCTGCCTGCCGCGAAAAGGGCCTGCTGGTGCTTACCGCAAAGACCCGGCTGCGTCTGCTGCCGCCGCTGACCGTCTCCGAGCACGAAGTAGACATGGCGCTGGAGGTGCTGGCCGAGGTGCTGGGCACGATGGAGCCGACGGCTCCGAAGGAGCAGGCATGAAAAATCTGCTGAAAATGAGCGACCTTTCCCCCGCCGAGCTGACCCACATTCTGGATGTGGCAGACCAGCTGAAAGCGGACTGCAAGGCGGGCCGCACCGCCCCGCTGCTGGCGGGCAAAAGCGTGGCGCTCCTGTTTTCCAAAGCGTCCACCCGCACCCGCACCAGCTTTGAGGTGGGCGTGTACCAGATGGGTGGTCTTGGCAACTATATGAACACCGCCGAGCTGCAGGCCGGGCGGGGCGAGCCTTTGCGGGACACCGCCCGGGTGCTGGGGCGCTACTACGACTGCGCCGTCTGGCGCACCTACCGCCAGCGGGACTTGGAGGAGCTGGCCGAGCTTTCCGGCATTCCGGTGATCAACGGCCTGACCGACTACGCACACCCCTGTCAGGTGCTGGCTGACCTGATGACCATCCGGGAGCGCCGGGGCACGCTGGCAGGGCTGAAGCTCTGCTTTGTGGGCGACGGCAGCAACATGGCAAACAGTTTGATCGTGGGCGGCCTTTTGGCGGGGATGCAGGTATCCTGCGTCTGTCCTCCGGGCTACCGCCCGGCAGCGGATGTGCTGATATTTGCCCACAAATACGGCAATGCCTTCCACCTGACCACCGACCCTGCCGAGGGCGTGCGGGATGCGGACATCGTGGCCACCGCCGCGTGGAACACCACCGCCCCCGGCACCGCCGAGAGCGAGCAGCGTCTGCGGGATTTTGTGGGCTTCCAGCTCACCGGCCGTCTGCTGGAAAACGCCAAGCCGGACGCGCTGGTGCTGCACTGTCTGCCCGCCCACCGGGGCGAGGAGATCTCCACCGCCCTGTTCGAGCAGCACGCGGACGAGATCTTTGACGAGGCAGAGAACCGTCTCCACGTCCAGAAAGCCGTGCTGGCGGTGCTGCTGGCGGGCAAGTAAAACGCTTTTGAATGCCCGCCGCTATCGGGTTGCGGCACCCAGCATCCGCATCGTGCCTTGGGCGGCACTCGCGTCTTGCTGGCCGCTGCCCCAACAACTCCTCCCTGTTTCCGCCGCTGGCGGCGGTCGTCGTCGTTGCACTTTGGGCATCAATAGCGGAAAGAGTATTTTTTATTTGCAGTTCCGAAACGCCTGCGGGCGTTTCGGAACTGCTTTTTTATGGGAGAAAAGCATACCCCCCCCCGTATCGTGATTTTGCCCATAATTTTGCGCCATTTTTTGGCAGGTGCTGCCCGCAAAAGCGCTTTATTTCCTTGAATTTTGGTGCTATACTCAACTTGGCATTTTTGTCCGTTCCGGCTGTGCCGTTTGGGGGTATAGCCGGACAAATCAACCGACAAAGGAGAGGATATCATGAAAAAACGCATCGTGAGCATGATACTGGCACTCAGTATGGTGCTCTCCATCCTTCCTGTATCCGCATTTGCAGATGCAGGGGCAGGGTTTTCTTCCGCAGCGGCGGAAGAAACCAACAGCATTACTTACAGCTCCGAAGAAGAGCATGAGGCTGTTGGTAAGAACTCTGAAACAAATAATCAGGTGGTCAAGATCGAGGTCGGCACGAACGGTCTGCCCAAGGCAGCGTCCGGTACCGGCTGGAGTTATGACGAAACTACCGGGCTGACCATCACCGGTACCGGCAGTGAAGATACCGAGTACATTCTGGACGGCACGGTCAGCTGCAATGTGACCGTCAAGAATGCTAATAGTCACACGGTTTATCTGCTGGATGGCACTGTCACCGGCACACTTTTGATAGAAGCCGACAATATGTACGGCGTCCGCGTTCTGGGCGGCAGCTACGCCGATGTGCAACTGAATTTGGGCACCATTGACGGTGGTACCTACGATAAGCTGACCGAGAACGGCGGCAATGTCCGGGGCGGCTTTTTCCGCGATATCTCCGGTCTGAGCGCCGACACGCAGCAGCAGGCACACCAGCTGCTGCTGCCGGAGAACTGCACCCTGAACGGACAAAAGGAAACAAAAATCTATATCATCAAGAAGTATAACTATTCCGGTAACGGGAACGATCTGGAACTGGTAGTGGAAAGCGACACCGGCTGCGATGTATGGGCGGTAGCCTCTACCGGCGGCAGTGTCATGGCACTGCCCGCCGGTACCCAAAATTACGCCTTCACATACTTTGACTCTACGATTGCCACGATCTCCATCAGCGCAGACGGAAAAACGCTTTCCGCCAGCTTTAACATGATCCCGGCGCAGAACGGCGCACCCATGAAGCTGGTTCCTATGGCACTTGGCGCCACAGAACTGCGCTTTAACAATGAGGGTCAGCCCGATCTGACCGACGTGACCTATGTGGACAGTCTGGACACGGACGCAAAGCTGCACCGTGTTTACATGGGCAACGGCTGGGGTTATAACTGCTACCCCAACGACAGCAGCAATGAAAGCACTTTGCAGATCCTGAATCAGGGCGGTGCAAACTTCGACTTCAGCGCGCTGAGCGATGTGCCTATCAACTGCTATGTCGAGATCACCAATGCTAATATTACCGGCGGTGAGTTTGGCGAAAACGGCCGACTGACGATCACCAGCGGTAAGATCAGCGGCGGCACCTTCCACAATGTCAGCGCGGGCATCAACTCGATCAATGGGAACAGTGCGGTCGAGATCACCGGCGGCACCTTTGATTCCCTGTTCTGCAATGGCTCTTGCTCTATTGCCAATGCGGTGATCCAGAGCTGCAATTTCAATACCTATGGCAATAACACCTACACCATTTCGGATACGGTTCTGGGCGAACTGCCTGACGGCATCCAGAAGCTGCTGCCCGCAGGACAGCAGCTCAGCACACTGGTGGTGCGTAACGGCGGTGTGACTGCGATGAACGGCAGAACTCTGCCTCTTTCCACCAATACCATCTATCTGGTGGGCGCAGGCAGCGCAGAACTTACCCTGAACACCGATGTACTGAGCATCAACGATGCACCGGTCGAAAACTACAACGCCAACACCTCTGCCGACGGCAAGGTGCTGCGCATTACCGGCAAGAATGACGGCGCAAAGATCTTTGTGAATAAGTCCACCGATCCAAGCGACCTCAAGCCCCTGCGCATTACCGAAAAGGGTCTGCCCGACCTGACCGGTGTGACCGGTGTGCCGATGAGCGGCGAGGGCATGACGGCTAACCTCTATGAGGGCCTGGGCTGGAAGTACGCCACCATGGAAGAGAACGGAAGGACACGCGCGGCGCTTTACATCACCACCCCGGACGGCAACCCGGTGGATCTTTCTTCGGATACCATCAACCCCTACCATAAGGCCATTGCCGTGGAGCAGATCACTTTTGCAAATGTGACTGTCACCGGCATCGTGGCAGAGGGCTCTGTTGGTGCGGAGAACACCATCATTCAGGACGGCACCTTCCAGAAGGATGTCTACATGGATGAAAACAGCACCATCGCAGGCGGCACTTTCCAGGATGTCGTCCGCGCTTATGGCAAGATCACTGGCGGCTCATTCATCGCTGAGGTCCAGCTGAACCAGAACAGCGAGGTCACCGGCGGTGTGTTCCACGATGTCCAGCTGCCGAGCTATGCCACGGAGAAAACGGTCATCCAGAATGCCGTGATCCTTGGCAGCCTGAAAACGGACAGCGACAGCAAGGCTGCTATTTCCAATACGGTGAGCTGCGGCTATATTGAAAGCAGATTCCTTGCCGCCGGTCAGCAGCAGAGCAAGCTGATGATGACGGACGGCACTGTGGAACGCCTCAACGACTATGCCGCAGCAACAGACGCGGTTTACCTTATCGGTAATGTCAAGGCAGAGATCCGCTTCAGCAATGCAGTCACGAACATCAACGGCGAGGATGTCAGCGCTTACAACGGCGCACAGCTTTCCGCAGATGGCAAGACCCTGACCCTGACCGCCAAGAATGACGGTGAGCCTATTGTGGTGAACATGGCCACCACCGGAAAGCTGCCCTTCTCTTCCCTGAGCAAGAGCGACTTTACCGTTTCCGGGACGATCGAACATCAGACCGTTAAAAGCAGCAAGGATGGCGTGGGCAAATTGAGCCTCGTCTATGTGCGCACCTACGACAACGAGGTGTTTGAAACCTACCCGGCGGGAGCGGACATGTACGGCCTCTACAAGCAGCGCATCGTAGCGCAAGAGGGCGACAAGTACACAGAAGGCTCGCTTGATATCGGCGAGGTGGTACGCAGATATCAACCGAAGCTCGACGACTTTGAGTATGACCCCAAGACCCAAACTGCAACCTATAAAGGCCCGATGTATTTTGACGATGCACCGCTGTATTCTATCCGGTATGTCCCGGAGGATGGCTCGTTCCCGTCTGTGACGAAGCCCACCAAGGCAGGCACTTACAGCGTTGACATCGTGGTGGATTCTAGTGACCACTACGTTGGCAACCAGTACGAAGTGGACACCTATACTGTGTCTGAGTCGAAGTACACCCTGACCGTGGACGACAAGTCTACCGAGCACGTTGCAGGTGAGAAGCTCAGCTTCACCGCAGACGAGAAGGACGGTTACACCTTCACCGGTTGGAAAGTGACCGGTCTGCCCACTGACGTGGACACCACCAAGGCGACCATCTCCTTCACGATGCCCGCAAATAACGTCACACTGAAAGCACAGTACACCGAGAACGCTCCCAAGACCTATAAACTCGATGTCACCGATGCACAGGTCACCCTGAAGGATGGCAGCGCTGTTGCCGACCTGACAGCTGTGTCCGTGGGTACAGAACTCAAGGCTACCGCAGACGAGGACACCGAGACCAGCGTGTTCAAGAGCTGGAGCTGCACCGGTCTGGAGCTGACCGAGGAGCAGCGCACCGCACGCGTGGTGTACTTCACCATGCCCGACCATGATGTGAATCTGGTGGCGGAGTTCGTTACTCCTACTAAGCCCGATCCCGCGCCCGAGACCTATAAGCTTATTGTCTCCTATGCAAAGATTACCCTGAAGGATGGCAGCGCTGTTGCCGACCTGAAGGCTGTGCCCATGGGTACAGAGCTCAAGGCCACCGCAGACGAGGACACCGAGACCAGAGTGTTCAAGAACTGGAACTGCACCGGTCTGGAGCTGACCGAGGAGCAGCGCACCGCACACGAGATATACTTCACCATGCCCGACCATGATGTGGAACTGACTGCTGTGTTTGAAGTTCCTGCTACTCCCGATCCGGATCCCACTCCTGATCCTAAGCCGAACCCCGACCCCACCCCCGCACCCGGCGGTGACAGTGACGGCGGCGGTGCAGCCATTGTGGCAGTAGCCGCTGTGGGCGGCGCAGCCATTGGCGTGGGTGCCTATATCGCAGGCACCACGGCCTACCTGAAGAGCGTCCTGCCCGAGGGTATGGCCATCCCCGCTAACCGCCAGCAGCTGGCAGTTGCACTGTGGACCGCCGCAGGCAAGCCCGCTACCCAGAGCACTGCACTGTTCAACGATGTGGCAGCAGATGCCGCAGAGCTGCAGGCTATCCGCTGGGTCGTGGATACCGGCCTGATGTCCGCACAGGACGGCAGCTTCAAGCCCGGCAGCCGCGTAGGCCGCATGGAAGTGATCCGCACTTGGAAGACTTACCAGCAGCGCGGCTAAAACCGCTGCCCCTTAACCCCTTATAACCCCGCAGGGACTGCTGCACAGCGCTGTGCGGCAGTCCCTTTTTTGCGTCCCAAAAGGGTGCGCAAGGGCTTTTTTGGGGTTTTTCAGGGCGATTCGATGCATTTCAGGGGCCATTCACGCAGAATTGCTCCATTTTTGCCGCCGTTCGTGGTATACTACAGGCACAGAGCAGTGCTCTGTTCAATATGCCATTCCCGTAATTCCTATAGAGCAGAAAACCGTCCGGTAACCGCAAACCGGGCGGTTTTCTGTTTTTTGCGGGTGCGTGTGGTGCACCGGGTCGTTTCAGCGCATTTGCGGGGCGATTCGTGCCCAAAACCGTCCAAAGCGGGCAAAACGTGGTACACTGGGTACAACAAAAGCGCCCGGCTTGGAGGGCGCTTGAGAAGGAGAGAATCTTATGCAAAAACGGCTCATCAGCATGGTTCTGGCGCTGAGCATGGCACTGACCGCAATGCCGCTGCCCGCCCTTGCCCAGAGCGCCCCGCCCGACACCGCCAAGGCAGCCCGCTGGGCTGTGGAGGCCGGGCTGCTGCCCGACATGGGCGAGGGCGCCTTTATGCCCGGCAAGCGTGTGACCAAGGTACAGGTCATCCGCGCATGGAACCGGCTGAAAAAGCTGGGTCTGGCGAAATAACAATTGCCATCTCCCGATCGATCCTTTCCAATAAGTGCAGCAAGGCCGTCCGGCGAATGCCGGACGGCCTTGCTGCTTTTGGGGGAACGAACCCTCTCAGTCGTCGCTGCGCGGGAGCGCCTGAGAGGGTTTCAAACCGGTGGTGCCCACTTCATCGGGGTCAAAAGAGAACATCCCCCGGCAGGCAGAAACTTTCCCCGCAGAGGGCATTTTCAATCGTTCTCCACCCCGGGACACCCGGCGGCCTGCCATGCGGCGCACAGTACCTCTTTTTCCGCCTTGGAAAGCTTTTTCAGGGCGACTTCCCGGCGCAGGGCGGTGCGTTTGTCCGCGCAGCGCTCTATATAGGCAAAGCCTACCGCGCCGTGGGCGCGGGTGTAGCGCGCGCCCTTGCCGCTCTGGTGCGCTTTCAGCCGGGCGGCGGGGTGGTTCGTCCAACCGGTGTACAGCTGCCCGCCGGTGCAGCGCACCATGTAGACGTAGGCGACGTCAGGCAAGGCGTCCATTGTTTTTCAGCACCTGACGGCAGGCGGCAAGGGCGGTCTCCTTGTCCTTGGCGGTGATGAGGAAGCGGCTGGCGTGGCAGAAGCTGATGCCCGGGATGCCGCTTTTCTGCTCGATGACCTCCTGCGGCTGCCCCGCCCAAGACTGCGGGAAGGGCAGCTTGGACTTTTTGGTCTTGTGGTCGGTGACGCACTGGGCGCTCCACCCGCCGCGCTGGCTGGGGTACACCACAAACAGGGCATCGGTCTTGTACAGACCGTTTTTCCACGGCAGATAGCAGGGCAGCACCACGATGCCGTCGCGGGAGTTGCGGTAGGCCTGCTGCACCTTTTCGTCCGCGCGGTTCACGGCGTTGGCGCTGTCGATCTGGTTCTCCAGGATCTGCTTTGCCACGGCCACCGCCTTGAAAAAGCAGCTGTCCTGATCCTCCTTGGAGTCCCACACCGGGTTGAAAAAGCCGATGGCATCGCACAGGCTGTTCTGCTCGCCGGTGTTGTCGTTCAGGTCCAGCGGCTGGATGAAGTTTTCGTCAATGAGCCGCGCCTGCCGCTCGCCCACAAGACCGGGGCCAAGCACCCGCCACAGCAGGCCAAAGGCCGCGTAGGGCACGCCATTGGCACGGTACTCCCGGGGCTCCTGATGGTGGTCGAACATCCCAAAGCCGATATCGTACACGATGCCGTCAAAATCGTCAGGCACGGTAAAGCCGCGGGTGATCTTGATATCCGGGCGCAGAATTTGCAATAGCGCCGTAGCAAACACGTCATCGGCATGGAACTTGCCGGCGTGGGTAAAACCGTTTGCGGGAATTTTCATGGATTTGATACCTCGTTCTCCTAGTTTCGTCTGGTATCAGTATAGCACAATCCCGCCCGTGGGACAACAAAAAGGAGCTGCCGTACGGGTGCGGCAGCTCCAGATTGGTTCTATTTACAGCGCCGAGTAGCCGAAGCTGTTTACCAGCGCGTCAATGTGCTGCCCGGCCTTGCACAGGGGGCAGTCGCGGGAGTCGAAGCTGGCGTAATCCGGCAGACTGGTGGGGTCGAAGATGGAGGTGACCGGGTAGCCGAGGCACTCGTGGGTGGTGGCGAAAATCGCCGAAAGCCCGGCCACGATGCCGCCGTAGTAGTTCACGGCTTCCACGGCTGCCTGAATGGTGTAGCCGGTGGTGATGGATGCCGCCAGAATGAGGACGTGCTTGCCCTTGACCATGGGAGCAAGATTATCCCGCAGAATGATCTGGCTGCCGGAGGTGTATTCCGGGGTGACGATGTAGATGGTCTTGTGGGCGTTCATATTGGTAAAGCCGTCCTTGGTCAGCTCGTTGGCAAGGCAGGTGCCAATGACCTGTGTGCCGTCCAAGCAGAGCACGGTATCCACGATGGTGTTGTGCTGGTAAGCGCTGACCAGCTCCTTTGCCACGGCTTTTGCCTCGGAAAGGCGGGTCTTTTGGGTGGTCACGTCGATGTAATAGTTGATGTGGCTGTGGCTGGTGGCAAAATGTCCCTTGGCCACCCGCAGGAACAGTTCGCTTTTGCTGGTGGGAAGCTTGACCATGTTGATCATTGTACAGCACTCCTTTTTTCACCGGGCGCAGCTGCGCCGCAAAATACAAAACAGCGCGGCAACCCGTTCCGGTCGCAGCGCTTATTTTTCTTCTCTGCCTCTTTATTGTACTGAAAAATGCCGCTGTGCACAAGACACAAACCTGACGAAAAACCTTGCTTTTTTACAGACATATCGCCGAAAACTTGGATGCAAAGGCCGCTGCCGCCCGGAATGCTGCACCGCAAAGGGTACGCAGCGGCAAGACCGGTACGGCGGCAGGGGAGAAACACGCTTTTTTGCGCAGCACGGAAAATTTTGCAAAAAGGGACTGGTATTTTTGCGGGTTTTGAGTATAATATAATGGATAGTTCAAATTTGAAGTAAAAGGAGAATCACTTCCATGGCACAGGCAAAACAGGATATGGGCTCTGGCAGCGTAAAAAAGCTGATGCTGCAGCTCATGATCCCGGCGGTCGTTGCACAGGTGGTCAACCTGCTGTATAACATCGTGGACCGCATTTACATCGGACATATTGCCGGCATCGGCGCGGCAGCGCTGACCGGCGTGGGACTGTTCACCCCCATCCTTATGCTGCTGAACGCATTCGCCATGCTGGTGGGCGCGGGCGGCGCACCCCGCACCGCCATTGCGCTGGGACAGGGCGACAAGGAGCAGGCAGAGAAGATCATCTCCAACAGTTTTACCATGCTGCTGCTCTTCTCGGTGGTGCTGACCGTGGTGTTCTACGCCGGGGCACCCACCCTGCTGCGGCTCTTTGGTGCCAGTGACGCCACCTTGCCCTATGCGCTGGCGTACAGCCGCATCTACATTCTGGGCTCGGTGTTTGTGCTGCTGGTGCTGGGCATGAACCCCTTCATCACCACGCAGGGCTTTGCCAAGACCAGTATGCTTACCACCGTCATCGGTGCGGTCATCAACATTATTCTCGACCCCATCTTGATCTTTGGTCTGGGTCTGGGCGTGCGGGGCGCTGCCATTGCCACCGTGCTCAGTCAGGCTGTGGGCGCGGTGTGGATCCTGCACTTCCTCACCGGCAAAAAGACCATCCTGCGCCTGCGCAAGGACTATATGCGCCCGGAAAAGAAGGTCATTCTGCCGGTGATGGCGCTGGGCGTCTCCACCTTTGTGATGATGTCCACTGAGAGCCTGCTGTCCATCAGCTTCAGCTCCAGTCTGGCGCGGTACGGCGGCGACGTGGCTGTGGGTGCCATGACCGTCATCACCAGCGCTTCCCAGCTGTGCACCCTGCCCATTCAGGGCATCTGTCAGGGCGGTCAGCCGGTGATGAGCTTCAATTTCGGCGCGGGCAAAAAGTCCCGCGTCAAGGAGGCGTTCCGCTTCCAGCTGCTGCTGTGCAGCTGCTACACCTGTCTGTTCTGGCTGCTCATGATGCTGGCGCCGGGGGCTGTGGCGGGCATCTTCACCTCGGATACGGCGCTGATCGACTACACCACATGGTCCATGCGCATCTACATGGCCGGTATCTTTGCCATGGGCTTCCAGATCGCCTGCCAGCAGAGCTTTATGGCGCTGGGTCAGGCCAAGGTCAGCTTGCTGCTGGCCTGTCTGCGCAAGATCATTTTGCTGATCCCGCTCATCTTCATCCTGCCGCACCTGCTGCCGGACCCGGTATTCGGTGTTTTTCTGGCAGAGCCGGTCAGCGATATTCTGGCAGCCACCATTACCACCATCACCTTCTTCTCCCGCTTC
>ENA-OZFZ01000610-OZFZ01000610.1-human-gut-metagenome-genome-assembly--contig:-NODE-610-length-17178-cov-3.918297_pt1 | contig 17178 bp, 28 predicted proteins | sample MGYA00244621_ERZ653640 | MGnify/ENA primary metagenome ERZ653640 (study PRJEB26926, sample SAMN06165019) | human gut metagenome | biome: ENVO:00009003; feature: ENVO:2100002; material: ENVO:00002003... | reverse complement strand
GGCTATTCGTCGGCAGCGTCAGATGTGTATAAGAGACAGGCCCACACAATGGGGAACGGTGCTTTGCCGAAAGCAAGGTCCAGAATGTCCAAATTGTCAAATAGGTGATTGGCGCGCACACATACGTCGTTTGTGATGAATCCGCCTGCCTCGTAGGAGTACCCGCATTCGCGCAAATGGCCCCCGCGTCCGGCTGCATACAGGCAGCTGTTATTCACCACAACAGGCTGCACTGAATTGCATCCGATATAGGACTGCGGGCGCACCGACATAGACGAAGGCGTAATCGCATCGTTATTCATCGGACTCACGCGCCATTCTGCCGAGCCTGTCAGAAGAATTAGGTGCGAGAGCGGAACAAAGTGCTGGATGCGGTTTGCCTCACGCGCCGCGACGCGCACGGCAATGCGATCATCATCTTGCGTCGGGAGCGAGTACGACATATCCGATTCTGTGCCTGACTTTGTAGCCCAGATATTGTTCGGGCGCGATGGCGTGCCGCCGAACCAGCGCCGCTGTTCAAAGTGAGCCACAGCGCCCGGAAAGTCTCCTGCTGTACCTGTAGATACCGAAGCGCTTGCCCCTGAGCCTTGACTTGCCGAAATAACGACCGTGGGCGACGTGTAGCCACTTCCTCCCTTCAAAACATTGATGGCCACAATCTTTCCCTCCGAAACTACAGGCTTGAGTTCGGCACCAGTGCCGGTGCTGTCGGTTACCCAAACTTGAGGCAAGAGGGTGGTTGTCGGCAGGTCTAAGGTCTTTTTCTGCTTATCCGGCGACAGCCAAATGCTTCCGACTGCTTTTGGGTCTATTTCAACTTTTGGTTTTTTGTAGCCTTTGCCCGGATTGGTTACTGTAACACCTGAGATAAAGAGGTGCTGTATTTGGTAGGTTTCAGTGTTATCGCCATCTCCGCCGATTTCTTCTGTTTTGTTTTCTGTCCATTTTGAAAACACGACCGTAGCCGTCGCACCGCTTCCGTAATTCTTTTCGTCGTAGATACGAGCCGTCGGCGTTCCGAACGGAATACTCCCTCGATATGAATACTGAATAGCAAGCCCTGTAATCGAGCCTACTCCACTGTCTAAGTTTGAATACCCACTACCACCATTTGTCACGGTTACGGACGTGATGCCTTTGCTCATATAGAACGGGTCATCGTATCGCGGGGGAGTAATTGAGGCATCAGGGTCAATATTTTCATCGATGATGGACAGTTCGTTTGTTTGTCCAATGTAGCACCACACGCCCCCTTGATCACGGTAAACTCGGTACATGCCTGCGCCCTGGACGGCAGTCCATGTGATTGTGTTGTATGCACCTGAGCCGAAGGGATTGCACTTAATCGCCGTTGCGGCACCGATTGATGATTCGCTCGTGCCGTCGGCGTAAAGGGCGGTTACGGCGTACTTGCGTGTGTAGTCCTCCTTGTTCGTCACCTCGCTATTGATGCTTTGAACAACTTTGGGAGCACTGGGAGGCGAAAGTGGGCTTGTAAATGACGGAATAACAAGACGCCAATCGGTCGGGCCATAGCGACGCAATTCTCTCGGCGCGTAGCTTGGATGCACGAGCGTGATGATGTCGCCGGACTGATCGTAGTGAATATCGAAAACATCATCTGCGTCATATGGCGAGACAACCTCATACGGCGTGCCGTCTTCTTTTAAAAGCGTCTGGCCTGCCGTGTGGAACCGAATGTATTTGTCGCCGAATTCCAAAACCATTGCCTGCGTTGTGGAAAACGTAAATGGCAACAGTCGAGCTTTCTTGTCTGCGTACTTAGTCGAATTTACGTGCTGGAAGCCGGGTCGAGCAACCGCAGGGCCTCTTGGGTCGATTAAGAAATTGGAGCATTTGGCAAGGCCGGCCTGATACTTTGGGTCAGCCGCGCGTCCGTACATTTCAGGCGAAATTTCGCCGCCATTGAATGCCTGCTGATAGAGTCTGAAAGCCATTTATTAAACCTCCCGCGATTTAATCACATTCGGGATGCGCTTCTCTCGGCGATGCATTGATGTTTCAACATCAAGAGTTTTTGCCCGAGAAAGGGCGCTTTCGTAGAGTTTGAGCAGGTTTTGCCCGGCCTGACTTGTTGTATCGGCGCGTTTGACAGGTCCATATAGATACGTTGCCAACAGTGGAACAAGGCAATCGATGAAATATCCTGGAAACAATTCAGGCGTTTCAACGTTGACGATATACGTCAGCACAGGGTCTTTGATGTCGGTAAAGAGCGCACGCCTGGCGTTCTTATCAACGATGGCCATCTCATACGCATAGAAACGCTCAGGGCGATTCTCGGAAAGGTCTTCGTAGGATTGAAGGTTCAGAATCTTCAGGCAGTTGGACGGGATTGCGAATGCGTGGTCTTTGCCGTACAGACGAGCGTCAACGTTGCTCATTTCCGTCGGGCGGACACGTAGCGTTGCAAAGGACCAGCCGTGGCGTTCAAGAACGGTGCGCAATGCAATCGGATACCATTTGGCACAGTGCCCGGCCTGTACGCCTTCCGGTGGATTAATTGACGTGACTTCGGCGGAATCCCCTAGCAGAGAAAGCGCCATGTTGCAGATATCAACTGAGGATGCCATTTTCTTTGAATCCCTTCAATAAAGAAGGGGGAGCGGTTTGACCGTTCCCCCAGTGCGTTACTTTAACTAAGGAAAAGTGAATTAGTCGATTGTCGCAAGGATGTCGTAGCCGACGGCCTTGATGTTACGAACAAGCTCAAATTCATTGTGCAAAACAGCCTTAACCAGCGTGCCTGCAACCGTGTTGGAATCCGTGGCCGTGACGGTCGTAGCCAAGCGCACATAGCGCTTATGCTGCAAGGGCAACGGAATGGCCATGTTTGCCGGAATCTTGCCAGCCGTCAGCGTGAACGAAACCGCGTCCGCGAACGTGGAGTTGTCGTCCGAGTCCTGAATCTTGAACGTCACGGAACCAGCGCCTGCTGCTCCTTTCGTGAAGAGTAGGGCATAGAAAGGCGGTTTTAAAGCACCTAAACCGGGCTTTTCCTGCCCTAAGTCAACAGCCGTGCCGGTAATAGCCGTGCCGAGACCTTTGTCCTCGGCCATAGAAAGCAATTCGTCGTAAACCATTTTTCAAATCCTCCGCATTAAATTACGAGAGAGTCAGAACCGGATTGGTGTTCGTCAGAACATCCGAGCCGAGCTTGTGGACCGGAATGCCATCCCAGGCGATAACCTTGCGTCCGGCAATGGTATCGAGGGTAAGCTGCAGGTTGTCCTTGTTGTTAATCTGCCGACGCAGGACAGAAGAGAGCGTTTCATTCAGATAGAATGCGCAGCGGCCCTTGTACTGGTCCGGCAGCAGTTCAACAGCCTGAGTCATCAGGTCAAGCAAGTCAGGCGATCCAGAAGTCTTGTTGGACTTCGAGAGCTTCGTCGTGTCGATGTTCGCGATACGAACAACGGTGAGCGGGTCATAAATCGCAAGGCCCAAATCCCAACGGAAGTCGGTGATGAGCTTCCAATACTGACGCTGGATACCGCCGGTCGTCTTGTAAGCGCGAATCGGGTCATCGTGAGCTTTGACCTGGAAGCCACCTGTGGAGTCTTCGTTGTGCTGGGGCTTGAAAAGGTAGTTAAAGGCTGTGTCCCAGCCGATAAGAACGATTTCGGTCTGCTTGTTAGCGGTTGTGCCGCCGGCATTAATGATGCGGTCCTTAAAGGCAGGATTCGCCGGATTAACGATGTTGAAGAATCCGCGCATCTTGGTCGGGTCGGTAGCCGGGTCGCCATAGAAGACGTCACGCACCATGGCCTTCGCAAAGCCGCGCGCGAACGCCTGGTCACGGCGGAAACGCCATGTATCGCGGTCTTTCGCGGGCTGGTCCATGTATTGGTCGACGTCAATTTCATTGGAGTCAGAACGACGTTCGCAGGTGTAGCGAACAGCCGTTCCTTCCGGATTTTCAGCCTTCCAACCTTGATTGTATCCGTGGGTTTCGCCTTCCGGATAAACCGTCAAGATTTCACCGCGATCGCCCATGCCATCATTGGCCGTCACTAAGGCGGCCTGGTCAAAAAAGGGCATGTAATCACGAATGGTGTGAATAAATACCTTGCGGGCAACGTCCTTGTCGGAAATAAGTGACTCAAAATCGGCAAGGGAAGTCGGCCCAGTTTTGATAATGTCGGACATTTTAAATTCCTCCAAAATTAAGGGTTTTTATCGACTGTGATAAATATCTGATGCCGTGAAAGTTTCTTTGCCGCCGGCGTTCCCGCGAGGGAAACCGGCTTCGCCGAATGCTTTCCCGGCTCGTGCCAGAAGCTTCAAAACGCCAGGATGGTTTCCGGCAGGGGAACTCATGAATTCCGCGATGTCGGGGTCAATCTTTCCGTTAGAGTCGTAGGCGAACTTGTCACGCAGGCGGGCAATATCGCTCAAGTGGTCCGCAATTTCCGGACATGCTTTCGATTTCTCGGCCCACTCTCTGGACACGTTTTGGATTGTTTCGACCTGTCGCTGGGCCATTAACGGGGCCAGCTCATCGATTACTCCCTGCGCCTTCTCTTGGCTTAAATTGAGCTTCTTAGCTACCTCACCGAATTGGTTCATGACGGCATCGTCAAGCCGTACCCCTTCGGGGGCTTTAAATGCCTCATATTTCTCCGGAGCGCCTTCATCGGAGGGCTTGTCGGCACCATCCTTTTTGTCGCCTTCCGGGGCTTCGCCTTCTTCGGCTGTTTTGCCCTGACCGTCTTGCTGGTCAGAGCCCTCTTTGGCACCAACTCCCGGGACCTTGTTGACGGCGCTATCTAAAAGCGTCGAAGGGTTTGTCGCAGGCGCAGCTGTCTTGTCGGACGGCTGAGTATGTGCCGGAGCGGAAGGTGCCGGATTCTGCACACTCGGGGTACCGGCATCGTTTGAATTTTCAGCCGGCGTCGTTGTGTTTAATTCGTCTGTCATGGCTTTCCTTAAGCAGTAATTGATAGGAAACCGGGTCACAGAGGCTTAGAAGACTCAGGCCTACAGAACGCCGACCTTCGTTAAAGCCCATCGTGAGGGCGTTTGTGGAGAAGGAAGGCTGATTGAGTCCTGTAATGTCGAGAATGATTTCCATAGCCCGTCGGCCTTCCGGAGTTGCCATTACATAAGCAATGGACTTTCGGATTTGCCGGAGCTTTTGCTCATCCTTTTCCGCTTTCTCAGCAATGGCTGCTTCGAGTGCGGCCTGGTCAAATGGGTCTCTGTTACTCATGGCGGAAATTTTTTCAAGCGAAAAATGCGATATGGGCACAGGGGGTGTGCGCATGAATTGACTTTGGCGGTGGAAAATGCTTGCAACTTTTGATAAAGGAGCGTTTGCAGGCTATGGCTATCGGATACATCAAGCGCGTTGCTGGGCCGTTTACGGGGGCCGGCACAACGTCTCTACCATTCGGATTTCTTGTCTATAAGCCCCAGGACGTTTATGTCGCTTTGGCCGCGTCTGATATTGCTGAGGCTACGAATCTTGAGTACGGTACTGATTACACGGTTGTTTTGAATGCTGACCAGGAGACAAGTCCCGGTGGTACGGTGACACTTACGACGGCTTTGGCAGAAGGCCAAGTCGCAGCCGTTGGTTCAGCGCTGGACTACACACAGCCGACACAGCTAACAAACTTTTCGCGTTTTCCGCCGGAAATCATCAATGATGCGCTCGATCGCATCGTGATTCTGATTCAGCAATTACTTGAACGATTGGAACGAACGGTCACGGTTCCGGTTACGTCTAGCCAGACGCCGGAGGAGCTTGTTGAGTCGCTACAGAAGGCAGCTGAATCTGCCGAGAAAGTGGCATCTGCATACGCAGCCCAAGCCGGCACAAGTGCTGCAGCAAGCGCTGCCTCCGCCACCCTCGCTCAAGCCTGGGCTGTCAAAACAGACGGAAAGGTCCAGGACATTGACTACAGCGCAAAGCACTACGCCGTGGATGCTCGTACAACCGCAGCCGAGTTACCTGCCAAGGAGCTTGAGTTGGAGGCGCAGCTCACGGCCCACACCGACACACAGATTGCACGCATTGACGACAAGACTGACTCCGTGCTGGCGGTCAACGCCACGGGGTGCGCCGAGAAAATATGGACACTTACGGCGGACGTTGCAGCGGAAACAGAAATCACGATTCCGGGCGGCATCTACTACGTTGTCGGTCGTCACCATTTGCGTGTGGGCTACAACGGCTTGACGTGTTACATCGGCACGAACTTCGTTGAAGTCGGCAACACAGATACCAAGAGCAACAAATTCAAACTGACCTTTGATGCGAAGTCGGGCGATGAGCTTGACGTTTGGGTTGCCGCGCTCGGCAAGGCGGATGTGGCTGATGCGATTAACACCGCGCAGGCTGCCAATGACGCCATCGCAGAACTGAGCCAGAAGGTTGTTTACAAAGATGCTGAAAGCGCAGGGAGTTAATCATGGCGAACTTAGTTGAGACAACACTTTACTCGCACGAGGGCGCGACCAATACACCCTTAGCGCCTGCGACCAAAGCGACGCAGGTGCAGATTGCGAACGTGGAGGGGCAAGCGTCTAACGTGGAGACGGAAATCGTTGCGCTCCGCACAAAACTCAATCAGGCGATTGACGCAGGCGTGCATTTTCGCGGCGCAGTCAATTCGACAACGCCCCTGCCGACCGTTGCATACAAGGCTGGTTGGCAGTACATCGTTGGTGAGGCCGGTACGTATGCCGGCAACGTGTGCGAAGCGGGCGACTACATCATTTGCGTGAAGGACTACGCAAGTGGGAGCGCATCCAATTCGGATTGGACTGTCTTGCAGAAAAACCTTGACGGCGCGGTGACAGGACCTTCCACGAGCGTTGCCAATCACGTTGCCGTGTTCGACGGCACAAGCGGTGCGAAGCTCAAGGACTCCGGGTTCACGATTGGCAAGAGCGTTCCTGCCGATGCCGAGTTTACGGACACGACCTACAAGCCTGCGACCGACAAAGCAGACGGCTTGATGACTGCTGCGCAGTACACAAAGCTTGCAGGCATCGAGACAGGCGCAGACAAGACGGACGCTGACAACGTAAAAGCTGCCGGCGCTTTCATGACGGCCACAAATACAGCTGACGACATCGCCGACGGTACGACAAAAAAGTTGATGACGGCGGATGAGCGCACGAAGTTAGAAGGCGTTGCTACCGGCGCAGAAGTTAACCAGAACGCTTTTGCGAAAGTGAAAGTGGGCGAGACAACGCTCACGGCTACAGCCAAGCAGGACACGCTGGAAATCGAAGCGGGCGAGGGTGTGACGATTACAGCTAGCGGAAAAAAGGTCACGATCAAAGAAACGTACATTGACTCGTGCGTGGTATCGACGCTTGACAACGTGCCTGCGAATCTGCGCAATGGTGGGCTGATTATTCTCAAGAGCGCATAAATGACCGACAGTCTGTACGTCAAAACCGCGAGCGGAATCCTCCCGATTGCGATTGAGGGCACGGGAGGGGGCGGTGGTTCGACCACAATCGAAGCCGAGACGCACACGATAACGGAGGCGGCAACGAGCGCGCAGTCGTACTCGATTGGCAATTGCGCCTACGTGATGGTTTTTGTCAATAGCGTGCTAGGCGTTGACGGCGTTACGTATGGCATCACGGGCGGGACGACGTTGCAGTTTACCGACGTGTTGCCCGTTGGGTCGGAAGTGGTGATTGTGAAATTCAAGACCGCAGGGAGCGTTACTCCGACGCCGACGTATGCGATTGATTCTGCACTAAGCGCGACCAGCACGAACGCGGTGCAGAACAAGGTTGTAAAGGCGGCGATTGACGGGAAAGCGGACGAGGCGCAAGTCACGAACCTTCAGACGAACCTTCAGACGAGTATTAATTCGGCTTACGCTAAATACGTTGCGGAGATTGGGTAATGGCGACATTAGAAGAAATGGTGGATAAAGCAATACAGGTAGCCGTGCTACGGGCACATCCCGTCGGGAGTTACTTCATCACCGAGAGCGCCGACAACCCTCACGAAATTTTAGGGGGGGGGTATGGCAAAAATTGGAAGGGCGATTCCTGCTCGGCGCAAATGCGTCGTACTCCGTTGGAAGTGAGGGAGGCGAGGATATGCACAAACTAACGGTGAATGAAATGCCAAGCCACACGCACAACTCGACAATCAAGACTCTAGCTTACAACGGAATCACAGTCGCATTCTTCAATGCGGGGGATGCAAACAAAGGGGATTTTTGGTATGGCGATGGTCAATTTATGATTGCCGCCGCTCGCAATATGTCATCAACGACTGGAATCGACCACGTGCTGAATGAGGGGAATCTAGAAACAGGGAAGGCAATTGAGACTGCCAATACAGGCGGTGGCGCATCGCACAACAACATGCCGCCCTACCGAGCCGTGAACATTTGGAAGAGGACAGCGTAATGGCTACGTTTGAAGAGACAATCGAGAAAGCTGTTCAGGCGGCGGTCAAGAGGGCAAACGCTTATACCGATACGAAGGTCGGGGCATTGCCTCGAATCCCTCATGTTTATGCCACAACGATGGTCGAGCTCGGCTTCACCAAAGGCGCAACGGTATCCGTCAAAGACTTCCTGTTGGCGCTTTACAACAAGGGTTACCAAGCAGGCGACATTGTCTCGTTCGGCTATCTGGACGTGGGCGCGGCCATTGTTTCCGACGGCACGAACACAATCAACATCAATTGCGTGGACGTAATCATCGGCACGCTTCAGAACTTAAACAACGCATGGGCACGCGCTTCCGTCCTCGTGTTCGGAACGGGCTACGCAGGCAAATGCGCGCGCATCGGCGCGAGTACCGGCGAAACGGCAGGCACGTTATTCGTTGGTGAAGTGCAGAACTTATAGGAGATAGACATATGTCTGAAACAAGTTACATCGGAACACAATTCGCCAAGCCATTGCAGGATGACAAGATTGAGCAAAACGTGGGTACTGAAGAGTTTCCGCGTTACGAACTTGTCGACAACCCCGCTCCGAATACGTACAAGAAGTACGCCGAGGCGGCGCAATGGTGCAACGAAGATGGCTGGGCGACGATTGAGGACAAGGGTGATTACTACGAAGTGGTTGCAATTCCTAAACCGCCCGAACCGACGCCTGAAGAAATTGCCGAGCGAGAGAAAGCAGAAGCGCTTGCGCAAGCCAAGAAAGAACGCGCCGAGGCTGTTAGCAAACTCACGGTTACGGTTGACGGTATGGTTTTTGACGCTGATGAGACGAGCCAAAACCGCATGAGCCGTGTGGTCGCTGGAGCGCAGGCACTTGGCATTGACCAAAGCACAACGCAGGTTTGGGTGTTGGCTGACAATACAGTGGCAACACCGACAGTTGCGCAACTCGCTCAAGCGCTGAAACTCGCAGGCGAAGCCCAAACAGCGCTGTGGACTATTCCGTACCAGACCGAAACAGAAACGAACACCGACGGAGAATAATCATGGCATTCCCGAAACTACTTCAGAAACTTTTCCAGAACAACGGAGCGGGGGACAAACTGAATAAGAGCATCGTTCCTGACCTGGACTACCTGCCGAAGAGCGGTGGTACGGTTGATGGTTCGGTAACAATCAATGGCACGTCTGCAACTGACGAATCGTTATCTACGACTTATAAGAAAGGCATCAAATTCGGTTGGGGTTCGGAGATTTCTCAATCAATACCCAGCGGTTTGGACCTTTGGGCGAAGAGAGGCGATGCGACGACTGTTCTTGCCCTGTACGGAGAAGCGAAAGGGAATGACAACGGCAATACGCCGGGAATTTACCTGCGTGCAGGGAACGGCACGGCCACAAAGGGTTTGCGCCTCACGACAAGTGCCGCAACAATTGATGGGGTAGAAATTGCAACATTGAATACCGCTTCAAGAAATCTTGGGCATACGACGATGGTTGGCCTAGGTTTTGCGAAGGACTCAACAGTTACCCTAGTGCAATTTCTTCAAAAACTCGCCGAGCATGGATATTCCGAGTCCAACTCTGTATTAAAAATTGATTATGCATACGCAAACTCGGCTTACGTCACAGATGGAACAAACACCGTCAGGATTGCCGGTGGCACGCTCTATTTGGGGCAAAATACACACAATCCTTCCAATGATTATGGCGTTGCTTGGGGGTTTTTTGTGCCGCCAGAAGGAACTAAACTATATCGATTCAGAACATATAAAGACAATTCGCAAGCAACATCAGACTCGCCCCAGCAGAGTATCTACCCGTATGAGTCGGGGGGTGGCCTCTCCGTCGTCGCCGAGTCCTGCAGCGCTAACTCCTGGTACCGCAAATACAGCGACGGGTGGATTGAGCAAGGGGGTATTTTTTACTACTCTACCTCTACGTGGCCATCTAACAATAACCGCGTTACTCTAGCAATTCCTTTTTCTACCGCTGTTTACGGGTATGCTATCGGAGGTCCGGCATCTGCCACGGGCTCATATAACACAGGGGGTGACTCAGATAGCACCTACTATGCGACAGTATCCTTTGCAGGTGTGAATAAAACACAGGTGCTTTTCTCGGCATCGCAACAAGACCATAGCGCTAACGCCGCTTTATCTATCCCTGTCGTTGCTTGGGGCAAATAATTACTTTCCGCAGGCATACCACACAGCAGGGTCGCCTGCGTCTGAGCCGAGAGTAACCGTCGTTGCTGTTCGTGAGCTAATCCAAGCAGAACGCTTGTAGCCGTAGCCCGTAGAGTTCCCTTGTGTGTTGCAAACAAACGAGTAGTTTGTGTTGCTGAATGCGAGCGGGAACGTTAGTGTAAACCCACTACTCCCCGTGGTCTTTCCCCCTTGCTCAATCCACCCGTCGCTGTATTTGCGGTACCAGGAGTTGGTGGGGCCGTTTTCGGAAAGCAATTAACTTGCTGATGATTCAAACAGAAGCTAAACTCCACTCTGACTCAATAGAGGGGAGGGGTTTGCATGAAAAAGTATCTTTTCAGCAGTTTCGCCTTGTGCGCAGCATTGGCTTTAGTTGGATGCCAAGCGCCGTACACAAACAATATGCCTGCGCCGCAGGAAACGACGCTAGGCACAGTACAGAAAGCCATCCACAAGGGCATGACGCAGGACGAAGTGGTTGCAGAACTCGGCGCGCCCAACATGGTCAGCCGAGATAAGGAAGGTCTTGAGGTTTGGGTTTATGACAAAGCGAGCACTGTCGTTACATCGTCCGGCTCGTCTTCCTACGGCACGCTGATTTTAGTCGGAGCATCGGCTCATCAATCGGCTAGCTCGATTTCCCAGAAATCGCTCACGTTGATTTTGAAATTCAAGGACGCTGTTCTGTCCGAATACTCGTATCGCTACTCAACTTTCTAACTGGGAGTCCAAATGAAAAAACTTTGTTTCCTTGCGCTAGCTGTTCCGATGTTGTTCACGGGGTGCGTGACTGTTGATTCTGTCTTTGGTGAAGCCGATGCTCCGGTTTCGGCCGTTGCGTTACAGGCTTTGCAAACACGCGAGTTTAATGCGACGCAAGATCAAGCATTTCAATCTGTTATCTCTACGTTCCAAGACTATGGTTATGTGGTTACGTCTGCAGACAAAGCGACCGGCTTAATCATGGGCAAGACGACTTCCGATGCGACAATCAGTGGCTTCACAGGGATTACACGTGTTGAGTACAACAAGGCATCTGCCTTTATTGAACAATTAAGCGCGAACAAGGTAAAGATTCGCGTGAGCATTGTTAAGTACGTTTCAGCAACAGGGGCTTATGGCGGAGGAGGAGAGAAGGAAGTGGTTCGCACGAAGCCGCAGGTTTACCAAGACATCTTCAACAAAATTGAGCAGTCGCTTTTCTTGAAAAAGAATCTCTAAAACAAAGGCCCCGTTCATGGGGCTTTTTTTTTGCTATCCCCTACAACGTGAAGATGAGGAAAGGAAGTAAAGAGACGTCTCGGCCAGCTATAAGCCTTTGCTCAATTGGAGGAATCTAAAATGTATGAAGTTTTTGGTTTCTTTGCGTTTGTTGCCTGTTTTGCGACTTACGGCATTTTGAAGGCGCTTTATAAGTATGCTGAAGATTTTTATTACTTTGATAACGATGGAGACGTAGCGAATTGGATTGTCGACGGACTCTTCGTTATCGGGATGATTGCTCTGAAATTGGTTTTGAACCCTCATGGCGATTTTTCGCCGATTACTATCGTCAGATTGGTTTTGATAGGTTATTTCTTTTCGGGAACATTTTCAATCGTCTCGTACTTTTGCCATGGAAGAATTCCTGCCAGCCGTTTCTGGGCATTCGCATTCCGTTGGAATTCTCTAAGATTAGTAGCCTTTGTTCTCCTGTACTCTGTAGTTTTTATCGTTCTTTTTCAGTAGTTCTTGTTGCTGGTCGCCGGAATACAAAGCCCATTTGTGGGGGCTTATTAGTGCCTGTGTTGCATCTTTCAAATTCTGCAACATTTTCTCTCCTGTCAAAATATGTCATATTGCGCAATTACTTAGGTACAATCCACATTTTCTCTTTGAAAAATAAGGACTAGTATTTTCCCTGAAACATAACGGAATTTAGCTATTAACTTCTCCTATTTTCAGGAGAGAAAGGAAAATGCAAACATACAGATGTCCGCGATGTAACAAGAGACTATTCGATGCTGAAGAACTGAAAACAGCAATAACAATAGTGTGCACTTGATGTAAAACGACAGTAACCTTCAACTACCTCCCCTCGGGAAAACCCGAACGGGAATCCCCAATCAAGGCCTCTGAGCCTTCAAAAAAGCCAACCGAGCTTCACTAAAAACCTCTGAGTTTTTCTTCTTTTTTTAGGAGAAAATCATGGCTGAATTTGCCTCTAAAGGTGTGGCGGGGTCCGCCCTGGGCCTCGGAATCGCAGGTCTTTCTGTAGCCCTCTTAAATAACGGTGGTCTCGGAGGAGGCCTTGGTGGAATCCTTGGCGGTGGAAACACGAACGCTTACATCGATTCCCTCAATAGCAAAATTGCTGAATTGAACGCTGAAAAGTATTCCGATAAGGTCGGAATCGAGGTGTTCAAGGCCGCGCGCGAATCTGACGCGAAAACCAACTCGCGTTTCGAGGAAATCGCTCGCACAATCGCTGATATGCGTGTCCGCGAAGCGCAGACTGCAGGCAAGATTGACTTGGTGGCTGCCACGGCTAACCAAGGGATTGCTGCTAACTCTGCGGCGATTACCTGCTTGCAGAACACGGTCGCCGGCATCACGAAGATCGTTGTGCCCAATAGTTCCATCTGTCCTGGGTGGGGGAATGTGACGATTACTCCGGCCTCTACAACTACTGCTGGCTAACGTAATGGGAGGGCATCATGAAACTGCGAACAAACAAAGTTCCGGAAATCGTCTCTGAGTTCCTGCTTACCCGCGTTGTATCCAAAGCGCCTACGTCTGCGTCACAGTTTGGCTTGGGGTTCCTCGTGCCTTATGTGTCGCGGAGCGCTCAGGGAATGGCAGAAAACCCCCTTCTTAAAACCCTTGGTGTTGTAGATGGCGAAGGCTCAATTGACCTTGATACAGCACGTAACTCGGCGATTGAAGCGCTCGGGAAGGCCGGAGGCAAGGTGACAATGTACGGCGTTACGTTTGATAGCACGGACATCGATGCCCTCTTCGAAATGGCAAGAAAATACTCTGACTCTTAACGGGAGACTCTAAAAATGGATATGAAGGACTTACGCAAGTTGCGCAAAGAACAAACCGAGGAAGCGCTGCTTGATCGCATCGATGAAATCCTTGACGAGGACAACATCAGCTCTGTTGATGTTGAAGAAATCAAGGATTGTTGGAAGGCAATTTGGTACGCGCACCAGTGCTGTAAAGAAACTGCGTAACAGAGACATTGGGAAAGGGAACCACACGGCCCGAGGACAGGACATTCCTTGGGCCATTTTTATGGGTGTGCGCATATCGAGTGACCCGTTGGCCAAAATCCTTGCAAGTTACAACACGAGGGGTTTTGGCATGCTTCAAGAAGTGCTGACGGAGCTAATTCCGTCATATTTTGAGAGGTTCGTCCTCGCAATAGGCGGCGTGCTTGGCTGGATGTGGGGCATGGCTTTTGGGGACGTGCATCTTGCTATGGCATGGTTTCTGACAATCATGGCGAGCGACTACGTCTCAGGCGTCTACCGTGCGCTGAGGATGGGGGAATACAGCAGCAAGAAGGGACTTAATGGGATTATCAAAAAATTTCTGATTCTCTGGCTCTGTGCGCTTGCTCACGGTTTAGACGTCATCGTCGGATTGACGCTTATTCAGTCCGCATTCATTGGGGCCTTTGGGCTCAATGAAATGCTCAGCATCATCGAAAACCTCGGGCGAGTTCACCCGGGGTTAATACCAGAGCAGATTCAAAACTTTCTCACCGAGTTAAAAACGCGAGGATTCGCTCGTAGATACTAAGTTAGGAGACATAAATGGCCACTTATAACCCGTTCTCATCATATAACCCAAATGTTGCAATTGACTTTATCCGAAATTTCGAAGGATGTCGGCTCAAAGCGTACCAGTGCTCTGCGGGGCGCTGGACAATCGGCTACGGGCACACGGAAGGCGTTACGGAAGGCATGATCATCAGTCAGGCGCACGCCGAAGAGCTGCTGAAATCAGATGTCATCGATTGTGCTACTCGCATGGCCTCTTACATCAAAGCGCCGGTCACGAAGTGGCAATTCATCGCGCTTGTATCGCTGTCGTTCAACGTCGGGGATTTAAGACGCAAAGCGCCGAAGTTATTACACAATCTAAACAGTCGGCAAGAAGACAAAGCGGCGCTCGAGTTTCTTGATATCTGCCGAGCCGGTGGTCGCGCGGTCGAAGGTCTGAAGCGTCGGCGCGAGAAAGAGGCGAAATTGTTCTTACGAACAGATTCCTAAAAAGAAATCCCGTGTATTTGAATACAAAAGCCTCGTTTTCACGAGGCTTAGGGTTGAAAGCAACATTGACGAGTTGCTAACGCGCATTATACAGAACCCGTTTGATTCTGCGATACCGACTTACAGAGAACCATTCGCGCAAGATATCCGGAACGAGACATTCCTGAACTCGCGGCAAGAAAGTCAAGTCTTCTTAAAACTCTCGACGGAATTGAAATATTGACTCGCTCTGTTTTATCACTTAGTGATTCAATGTCAATATCAACGAGCATCCAAAAACAATCTTTGTATTCTTTAAGGTCTCGGAAGTGATTGATGGAATCAGGCTCGGGGACAAGGCGTCCTGAATCTAACTCCGCTTCCATCCAGCCCGATGCGGCTTCTTTTATGGCTTTTTCTAAGTCAGGAAGATTATCCGCTTCAGTAACGACTCCGGGCAGAGAAGGAACTTCAGCGGTATATGTTCCTTCTTCGAACCAAACGGCAACAGGGTATTTCATATGGTCTCCATTTTTGTGTTGTCAAGGCAGGGGAAATCCCCTGCCTCAATCAACGAATCCTCAGTTTGATTCCGCTTTGTCTACAGATGGAACTAAGCGTGCGCTTTGACATATCCTTTCTTGGATGAGGAACTGTCGTATGCCGTGTTCCATCGGCGTTCTCAAAAATGTGATGGCTTCCATTGATTCTGCTTAGAGTCCATCCATTTTTCTTGAGGATGTTGATAACTTCTTGACTATTCATTATTACCTCGTCAATTTGTTTTCAACGATGTGTAGTATACACAACACGACAAGAAAAGACAAGAGAAAACTTTAAAGAGAAATTCTTATGATTGCATTTTTCAAAACTGTGTTCGCGTTTCTTGTTACTTACAAGAAATACGCATCGGCACTCCTAATCATCGCCGCGTGCGCTTTGTGTGCCTGGCTGGGAAGCTCGTACCAAAAAGCCAAGTGTGAGGCGCAGATTGCCGATTTCAAGGCGCAAATGGCAAGCGCTGTTTCTGACCAAAGGAAATACTATGAAAAAAGATTCTCCGAGGCAACAAGCCGCCTGGTTTTGGAAAGCCGTCGGGCTGATGTTGCTCGTGCTGAGCGTGACGATTTGTTGCGTCGGTTGCGCGTCGCAAGTGCCCGTGCCGACGGAGCGTCAGCAAATCCCGACCGCTCTTACCGAGCTGAGTACGCCCAGTGCCGAAAGTTTCTCATTAAAGGTTCAGAGCTTCTTGCAGAGTGCAACGACTTGGCTGGAAGAATCGCAAGAGAAAAAGACGCACTAGCGGAGATTGTGAAATGACAGACGACGTTTTAGAGGAATGGTACAGGCTCGCCGAGCGCATCGCTCACGTGCCTACGTATGAGTTTGGCGAACCATTCACGCAATGGGAGCGAGAGGAAAGAGAGCGCACTCATTGGTACACAACCAACTCGGCAGATGGCAAACCCGTGCAAGGGAATCTCTCAAATTTAAACCTGTAGAATTCTACAGGTTTAAGGGTTAAGCCCTTGATTTATCGAAGAATGGGACGAGCCCTAAATTAATTTACGACCAACCTAAATATTGAGATTCGAGTTGACTACAATCTGTAAGCAACTGATTCCGACAACTCAAGATGTCGTATGTGCATTTTTTGCACATATCCTGCAAGCAAAAAGAAAAGCCCGGCGAAATTCCGGGCTTGTTATAGAAAGCAGGCTTTTTATGCACAAGAAAGAGCCACCTGTCCGCCGGACGCTTTGATAGCCTTAACCAGCGTATCAATTTTGATTTTCTTCCAAGGATTAACGATTCTCGCAATTTCGGATGTTGGAAGGTCGAGCGCTCGCGCTAGGTCAGCCTGTTTGACTTTGTTCTTTTTCATTGTGTTATACAGAACAATTTTTGCTGCAAAACTCAAAGGCAACTCAATAAGAACTTCACCCTTGCGACGATTGCTTGCAAGAGGGAAGGCATCGCCGTCGTCCATATAGAAAGAGACGACATCTTTCAGAACGTCAATAGCAGCCGAAATAATTTCTTCTTTCGAGTCGGCTTGCGTAATAGCTTGTGGAACATCACGAAATGTGATGACAAAAAATTTGCCATCTTGAACAACTTTCGCGGGATAGGCAAATTGGTTTTTCATGTTTGTTTCCTTCCTCTTATTTTACTAAATTAAATTATAGCAAAACAACAAGAACCATCGCGGAAGTATGTGCGCCTCGTGCAAATCTGCGCAAGCAAAAAGAAAGCCGGGGTATGCTCCCTAAACTCCCGCCCCACTAGATCCACAACATTTTGACAGGCATCAAAGATGGTG
>ENA-OZFZ01000568-OZFZ01000568.1-human-gut-metagenome-genome-assembly--contig:-NODE-568-length-18025-cov-6.292042_pt1 | contig 18025 bp, 19 predicted proteins | sample MGYA00244621_ERZ653640 | MGnify/ENA primary metagenome ERZ653640 (study PRJEB26926, sample SAMN06165019) | human gut metagenome | biome: ENVO:00009003; feature: ENVO:2100002; material: ENVO:00002003... | reverse complement strand
GGCTATTCGTCGGCAGCGTCAGATGTGTATAAGAGACAGGGGCCTATCCATCTATGATGAACAGACCCTTCTCTTTTTCTTAGCTAAAAACATCCCATGACCATTCATCGCAGATGATACAAGGCCAACGATTCTCTTTGTTTTCTTTGCTGTTAATGCGCTTAAACATTCTATCCTACCTCCTTTTCTCATGTATATTTATTAGTAAATTTGCCAAAAAGCAAATACTAATCTAATTCACACTGCAATCCAGTTCATTTATTTTATTTATTAATGTCAATTTTACTCCCAACAAGGCAATGATTAGAAGAATTGCAATTTTCAAAAATGCATCTGTCAGAGCTGGATTTCTTCCCATAATGGGTGTTTGCATAAATGCAACTAAACTTCCAATAATAATAGGTATCGAAACTGATTTTTTGGTCATTCCTATTATATATGGGAAAAGTGATAGAACAGATCCCAAAATCACAGAAATAATCATTTCTTTAATCCCGTAAATTATAAGCTCTAATGTAATAGTACTTGCAGTTACATCAAATATCGCTTCTGCTATTGTCACATAAACAACACATAACGCATAACTAATTGCGATAGAAATTCCCGTAAAGGAACATACCATAGCTAATTTAGTAAGAATTATTTTTTCTCTTTTTATGGGATAGGTAAACATCAGCAAAATAGTTCTATCCTTATATTCGCCAATAATATATTTGGCTGTTAATACTGATGAAAATATCACAAATGTACCTGTTACTAATAAATTAAGCATTCTTATAATACTATCATATGTATCTTTTGTCTGTTTTGGATCTGTCATTGAATCAATAAGAGAAACAGTAATAAATGCAATAATACATACTGTTGCTATAAAAATACCCTTAATATATTTTGTTAACTTATATTTTTTTATCTCTAATTTCATTAGATGTTTCAAGCCAAGCTCCTCCTTGTGGTTTTAAAAAAGAACTCTTCTAAGCTGTTCTGTTTTTTCTGGATACTTTCCACACCTATACCATATTTCATCAAAGCACTGCTGATCTCTTTTCCACTTTTTGATAAATCAAACACCTGAATGATTCCATCTGATATAACTCGAAATTGCTTAATTTGTAAAATTTCATCCAGTATATATCCTGCTTTTTCCGCATTATCTGTTTCAATTTCTATATAAGCCGCATTTTGCTCGTGGATGTCTTTCATAGAGATTTCCTGTATCATATTTCCATCTTTCATAATTCCAACAGTATCTGCTAACAATTCCATCTCGGAAAGAATATGGCTGGAAATAATAACGGTGATCCCATGTTCTTTATTAAGTTCTTGTATTAATCTTCTTATTTCTATAATCCCATCCGGATCCAAACCATTTATAGGTTCATCCAATATTAAAATTTCAGGACGAGTCAGTATTGCACGTGCTATTGCTAACCGTTGTTTCATCCCTATAGAATATTGCGACACATGTTTCCCATCAATGTTTTTTAATGAGACCAAGCCTAAAACTTTATCTATTTCTTCTAAATTAGGATATCCCATATATTCACAATGCAGTTCTAAATTTTCTCTTCCTGTTAACTGTTCATAAAAATACGGATTTTCTATAATTGCTCCAACCTTACGTAATGTCTGATAACCATTTTTTTGAACAGATACTCCATCAATCGTAAATTCACCCATATCTGGTTTTGTAAGATTAAGCAACATTTTCAACATTGTACTCTTTCCTGCCCCATTTGGCCCTACTAAACCATAGATTTCACCGTTAACCACATGCATACTTACATCGTTAACAACTTTACGATTTTTATATTGTTTCGTCAGATGTTCTCCCACTATTTTGTATTCTTTCATCGCCTCGCCTCCGAACTAATAATAAGTATAAGCTCTGTTTTTCTCTTTTTTATTTTTTAAATATCACTTTTTTATCACTTTTTTATCTTCCAATTAAAAACAGTTTGTTTATGAGGAATACTTTTTACCAGAATATCACTATTCATACCGTTTGCCAGATTTTTTGATATTGCTAACCCCAAACCGCTACTTTCATAGTTTTTATTCGTATCACTTAATGTATATGATCTATTGAAAATTTTTTCAATTTCAATATTCTCAATTCCCTGACCATGATCCTCGAATAAAACATAAACTTCTTTTTCCTTTTCTTCTACAGTGATACCTAAATACTTTCCATCGTCTCCATATTTAATTGCATTATCAATAATATTTTTAATAATTCTAATAGCAGCTTTCTTATCAATTCGGACAAAGATCGGGTATTCAGGAATATTAATTTCAACATCATACCCTTTTGTATAGAGTTAATCATAATATCCTAAAACAATTTCTCTACATAATGAAGTGATATTATATTTTTTTATGTCGTATTTAATATCACCCGATTCAATTTGTGCTAAATTAAAAAACTGATTAATCAAACGTACACTGTTTTTTATTTTTATTGAAAGTTTATGAATTATTACAACAATTTCTTCCGGCATATCTATTTTCGATGATTTCTCTTCAAGTATTTCTATATAACCGGAAAGTACTGTCAATGGTGTTCTCAAATCATGTGATATATTTGTCATAACCTGTTGCATTGTCTCTTTCTGCTTCTTACAATTAACTTGTCCGCTATAATATGCATTCAATAAATTATTAATACTTTTTACTAATTCTTTAATAGGTACGCTTTCAGTTGAGGTTAAAATTAAACCTTGTGTTGATTTGATACTATATTCAATTTGTTCCTTAATAGAATTAAGTTCTTTCTCTAATTGATAAATTTTTCGCTTTTGCATTACGCCCCATATAATGACGCAAACCATAATTATAGTGCTTATATATTCCATACTTATTTCTCCATTTTATAACCAATTCCCCATAAAGTTTGAATATAATCCATCTTATTACTATTATCAATATTTAATTTTCCCCTCAGCCTATTCATATGAGAATTAAGGACACGTTCATTTCCATAATATGGTTCATTCCAAATCTTCAAATACATTTCTTCTTTCGAAAAGGCTCGTCCTGGATTTGATGCAAGTAACACCAATATTTCAAATTCAGTATGCGTTAAATTTATTATTTTTCCACCTCTTTCAACCTTATGTTGGTCTGTATATATTTTCAAATCTTTAATTTGAATAATTTCCTCCTCATGTGAGACATTTATATACTTTGTAGCCCTTCGTATATTAGCCTTTATTCTCGCAACAAGTTCTATGATAGAAAAAGGTTTTGTTACATAATCATCAGCTCCCAAATTTAATCCTCTGGTTTTGTCTATATCATTGTCCTTAGCAGTTATTATAATAACAGGCATTACACTTTTCTTTCTGATTGATTTCACTACATCAAAACCACTGCATCCAGGAAGCATTAAATCAATTAAAGCCAGATCATAAGACTCCTGTTCTAATGCTGAGATTGCACTTTCTCCTGTATAAACTGGTAAAACTTCATATCCTTCTCCCGAAAGATAATCTGTTACCATTTCACTAATATTTATATCGTCTTCCACTATTAGAATTTTGTACACATTTCTTCCTCCATTCGTTAATACTATAGCTACTATTATAATTTCATTCCGTTCATCCAGCTAGTACTTATCCTGAATTATTCACGACACTGTGATTTTGCTATTTAACACAGGACCATAGTCTTGAATCCGCTCATAGTACCTCATTCTGCCAGAGAACTGCCTAAAAAAGGGCAGACTATCCCTGTTGCATTGATAAGAGGTCATTTGTGAGGATATCAAGGTTCGTTGATTGTTGTCATTCAAACTGTGGGTGCAGATTCCGGATGTTTTCCAGTGTCTCATAGAATTATTTCTTATATGGGAAACTGCTGCATAGTTTGAAATATTTATATCGTGCTGATTTGACTCCCCTTGCTGTTCAGCTATACACTTTCCACTATCTGGACATGTTCGGGACTTGCACCCGTTAGAGCGCGCCCATGGCGCGCAAACATATAAAAAGGAACCTGTTGGTTCCTTTTTTCATTTACCTGCTCATAAACAAGTGCTCTCTGAATATCTCCCGAAACAGCTTATCGGCACTCCAAAATACATTATCAGGTGTCACGACAGCCTTACATCCGATTGGTTCGATACCTGCCTTCTTATATTCCGCCAGAAAGATATCCATTTGTGATGAATTAATACCTGAAAAGACCAGAAGCTCCGCCGGAAAATCGGCTCCGCTATACCTTGAACCATCCTTTTTGAATCCGGTTATTCCGGCTATCGCACCGAGCTTCTGTCCGTAATCTGTTTTTTCCACCTGTTGCACCGATATTCCAAGGGTTTTGCACAGGGCTTTTATTTTTTCCACTTTTTGTGCTGCTACACTAAATAACAGTATTTTTTGCGTAGATTTCTGCTGCATTCTTAATATCTCCTAATTCAAGACAATTATGTTTGTAACTATATCAGTTTTTTGTTCTCAGCGGTTCTGAATAGTTACTAAATTATCTCATATTGCATCAGCTCGTATTTCAGTCTGCTTCCCTCCATAATCTCTGGTGGGAGCAGTGCCCTTGCCACAAGCTTCAGATCATCTGATTCAATATCGCATCTCTTTAGATTTGCATAGTCTCCGTCTATGGACACTACATCGTAATACCAGGTTTCCATGTGTTTTCCTCCTAAATTTCATTTTCTAAAGCATCTACTGATAATTCCAATTCACTTTGTTCTTTGCTTTACTGTAAGTGGAGCAGGTGTAATTGTCCTGTGCATTGGTGTACTTTCCTGTAGGATTACCGTTTTTGTTCTTCTTTTCATAACCGCCGGTGCTTTGTGTCACCGCTTTGCTCATCATCACGGGATAATCTCTCGTAGAGTGCTGTGATTTTGTTTAGTTCCGGTTGTTTGGTTTTCATAAGATTCTCCTTTTAAAACAAACAACCAGCTTATCTGTGGTTTTATTCTACCACGAATAAGCTGGTTTGTGTAAAAATAATTATTGTCTCACTAATAGGCGATTGATTTACCATATATCTAAACTATCTTCCTAATCCACCCAAGCCTGCATCTCGTTATCCAAGACCAACCGGGCATACTCCATAGGGTTGTCAATGGCAAGAGCGTTCAATGCACATTTTGAATTTGGTGAAACACATAAAAAGCTGCTCATCAAATATCCCCCGGATAATAATGTGGAGGATACAACTAGTACACCGAGTAATATTTTCCAGCTAAATACATTGATAAAATCGTACAAAATGAGTATAATAATAGTACGAAGAAAGGAAGTGGTGATATGTCAATTACAGCAACTGAATTGAAAAATAATCTTGGAAAATATTTATTATTATCTGCAAAAGAAGATGTTTTTATCACAAAGAACGGAAAGGTAGTGGCAAAACTGACAAATCCACATCAGGACAGAGTAGAAGTAGCAAAATCCCTGTTTGGAATCTTACCAAAGGATGCAGACCTGAATGAAGCAAAAGAAGAAAGGCTTGGTGCAAAATAGATGAGGATTCTTGCAGATACAAATGTGATAATAGATGCCCTGACTTCAAGAGAGCCATGGAATAAAAGTGCAGAAGAAATATTTCTTATGGCAGCAAATCATACAATCGAAATGTACATTACTGCAAGTTCAGCAACAGACATCTATTATCTTATAAGGAAACATTTGCATAACATAGAAGCAGCAAAGATGATAATGGGAAAGCTTTATTCATTGACTGGAATATTAGAGGTTACAGCGGATGACTGCATGGATGCACTTGCATCTGCAATCAGTGACTATGAGGATGCAGTTGTTGAAAAGGTGGCATCCAGAAAAGATATGGATTATATTGTCACAAGAAATATAAAAGATTATCAGGCAGGTGGAACAAAGATAATTCTGCCAGATGATTTTGTGAAACTTGTTGAAGAGGAATAATTTTTACCACCAAATCGTCAAATACCGATTTTGTTAAACTCTTTCTATGCTCCATCCTCTGCCTTATTGCAGTCGATTCGTAAAAGCATATTATCATTAGAACGTGAAACACCTTACAGCCTCCTGCCGCATTTTGGGCAGAATTCAAAGTCCTCTGTAGTTGTATATCCACAATTGCTGCATCTTTTTATTGTGTTTCCACTTCCATTTTCAAAGCCGTAACCATACTGCGGGTTTACACGCTGCAAATGCTGTGGCAATATCTCCACGTCCTCGCCCCTTGCTATCCTGCGTCCTATTTCCGGATCAAGCTCGTAAAGCGCATTACAGCATGTGGTCTGCACATAGTAGTGCCTGTTCCATTTAAAACACGGAATAAAGAACAGTGACAGCACCATGTATGTCATATACACCTGATACCTGCCATACCTGCCACATTCATCGCAGGTAATGACCTGATTGAAGTCAAAGTCCTTCCTGCCGTCCGTTATTCCCATCATAAAAAACATATATGATGCCTCCGTTTATCTGTGCCATAGTCCCCAGAAGTCTCCAAGCGATTCTCTCGTATGAAATCCCCTCTCATCCTCAACCACCGGTATTGATTTGGCATCCATTTTCTCTATATTTACATAAGTACCCTGACTCACCATTGCAAATACCCTGTCTATCTGCTCCTCTGTGCCCTGTATTTCCATAAATACCGAGCCGTCAGGGTCATTTCTCACCCAGCCTGTTGCGCCAACGCTTTCTGCCGCGTGCTCTGTTCTGTAGCGGAAACCTACTCCCTGCACAGAGCCGTACACTCTTATCTGCTTTCTGATGATTTTGCTGTCGTAATCACTCATATACACTCACTTCCCTGATACACATTATTTTCAGTCTACAATAGCCCTGCAAACAGCCGCATAATTGACTGCCCCAGCCTTCGCCTTGCACTTCTTCCTGTCCTGTACTTCTCCGTCACCTCCGCTGACTCAGTGAAAAGCCTTATAAAATCATCCCTGATTTCATGCACCACTTCACAATCCGCCATAAAACAGCCATTTTCAAAATGATGATAAAGGCTTCTGTAGTCAAGATTTATGGTACCGCAGGTTGCCATTATATCGTCTGCCACACTCATCTTTGCATGGCAAAAGCCCGGTGTCCACTCAAAAATCCTCACACCATGCTTCACAAGCTGGTTGTAGAAGGAGCGTGTCACGCTGTATATTGGTTTCTTATCAGGTATGCCCGGCGTGATGATGCGCACGTCAACTCCACGCTTGGCGGCAAGTGTCAGCGCATGGCTCATCTCATCGGTAATGATAAGGTAAGGCGTGATAAACCAGCAATAACGCTGTGCCTTGTTTGCCATGCTGATATAGACATCCTCACCCACCTGCTCGTTATCGAGAGGGCTGTCTGCATATGGCTGGATAAATCCACTCTGTTTTGCCTCATAATCATAGTGTAGCAGATATTGCGATACATCCACCTCGCGCGGTACCTTGCGCTCTGATGCATTCCACATCTCGAGAAATGCGATGGTAAACGACTTGACAGCATCTCCCTCGAGCCTGATTCCCGTATCCTTCCAGATTCCGTATGGGTGTGTCACGTTGAAGTACTCATTTGCCAGATTATAGCCGCCGGTATATGCGATTTTTCCATCAATTACCGTGATTTTTCTATGGTCACGATTGTTTAAAAACATGTTAAAGGCAGGTGCAACCGGGTTGAACACCCTGCATTTGATGCCAAGCTTCTCCATCTTTTCCGAGAAATCCCTGTCTATGAAAAAGATTGAGCCCATATCATCATAAAACACCCTTACCTCGACTCCTGCCTGCACGCGCTCCGTGAGTACCTTCTGGATACGGTGCCACGATTCCTTGTCCTCTATGGCGTGATACTCCATGAAAATAAATTTCTTAGCCTTTGATAAATCGCTAAGCTGCGCTTCGAGTCCCTTTGACGCCTGATCATAATATGTCACATCCGTGTTCTGATATACCGGATATAGTGCATTTTTGGCCAGGTATGTTGAAATTCCCGCTGCCTGTGGCACCTTTTCATACATATCGGATAGTATGTCTGCATTTTCAGGCAGACATGGAAGAAGCATGGAATCCACCTCTTCAAACCGTGCACGCATCTTATTCGGTGCGCCGTTTAGTCCGACTAACAGGTAAAGTGACACTCCCATTATCGGAAATGCCAGTATCAGTATAATCCATGGTGTAGTCATGGATGCGGTCTGCTCACGATTGTACAGTCCGAGCACAAGTATGATTGCCAGGACGCTTGTGGTCGTATTTATCGCTGCCGCATATTCATTTAGCCTTGTAAACATATAGACCATGAAAACTGCCTGCAATAATATCGCAAGCGCTGAAAAAAACATTCTCTTTAAACCATTCTGTGTTTTTTTAGTTCCCTCGTAGGTTTTTTCCTTCATCTATTATGCCTCCATTATCTTACTGTCTGTAATGCCAAACCTCTCCATACATTTTTAGCCACCTTCTTATTTAAGAAGCCATTCAATTTCATCTTTATAAGGAGGAATAGTCTTCTTCGCAGAGCCCTCCTCACAAAGCCATGGTGTTTCTAGAATCTTTGGTACATTTGCAAAGGTCTCATCATGCACCAGGCGGTGCAGTGTATCATAGCCGATGGTTCCCTTGCCTATATTTGCATGCCTGTCCTTGTGTGCTCCGAGAGGATTTAAGCTGTCATTCACATGAAATACCGCTATCTGCTCAAGCCCTATCACCCTGTCAAACTCTGCAAAAACCTCATCATAATGGTTCACAATATCGTATCCTGCATCATTTACATGGCACGTATCAAAGCAGACACGCAGCCTTTCCTTCCTGTCCACTCCATCATAGATTGCCTTAAGCTCCTCAAAGGAACGGCCTATTTCACTGCCCTTTCCTGCCATCGTCTCAAGTGCGATAAACACATCGTCATCATTCTGATTGAGCACTGTGTTAAGTCCCTTTACAATCTGTGCGATTCCAGCCTGCTCACCGGCATTTACATGACTTCCCGGATGAAGCACCAGTATGCGGCTCTTCATTGCCGCGGTCCTTACTATCTCCTTTTCCAGAAACTCCACTGCCAGCTCGTATGTCTCAGGCTTTACGGTGTTTGCCAGATTTATGATGTATGGCGCGTGGACCACTATCTCATTTATCCCATGCTCATGTGCATATTCCCAGCCTGCGTCTATGTTGAGCTCAAAGATTTCCTTTCTTCTCGTGTTCTGTGGTGCCCCGGTGTAGAGCATAAACACATTCGCGCCGTATGACGCTGCTTCCCTGGCTGATGCCAGAAACATATCTTTTCCTGCCATGCCTACGTGACAGCCTAATTTTATATCACTCATATTTTTCCTCTGTTTCATTGAATCTATATATCTATTATTTCTACTATAACACTACATCCCTGATAACTCTATCTAAATATTCTAAATTTTTACTAAACATGGCAAAAGTCATTGACATAGTATCAAAAACTACATATACTATCCTTTGCAACCACATATATTAATGGCATATAATTGCAAGATATGTGATGCATAACTACAGTTAACCAATTATTATAGAAATACGAGGGTAAATATGTTTGAAATAATTGTTGACTCTGCGGCAAACATTCCTGCAGAGCTATGTAAAAAATATAAAATCAAGGTGCTATCATTTGTAAACCTTGTCAACGGAAAGGAAATGACCTGCTTTGAGCCTGACCTCACACCGGAACAGGAGCGGGCAAAGGGTAAGGAATACTATGACGCGATAAGAGAAGGTGCCGAGGTAAAGACCGGACTTATCAGCAGCGGAATCTTTGAGGATACTTTTAGGGAAATCATTGAGGCTGACAAGGATATCCTGTATTTCTCCCTCAGTAAAAACATAAGTGGCAACTACAACTCAGCCCGTGTCGCAGCCGATGCTGTCCTTGATGATTGCAGTAACGGCAGAAAAATACGCCTGGTGGATTCATTAAATGCTTCCCTCGGACAGGGACTTCTCGCAATATACGCCAGTGAAATGCGTGAGAAGGGCATGAGCTTTGATGAGGTGGCTGACACTATAGAGACCTATCCTGCCAGATTAAACGGTGTGTTTACCGTGGGCAATTTAAAGTATATTGCAAGAACCGGCAGATTAAGCGGAACCACCGCTTTGGTTGGCAACATGCTAAGTATCAAGCCTATCCTAAGGGGCAGCAAGGACGGATATATTGTACAGTTCAGAAAATGTCGTGGCCGAAAAGCCGTATTAAATGAGCTTGTCAATCTGTTATGCGACAACATTACAGACCCTGAAAATCAGATTATCGGAGTGGCACATGCTGACGCATATGAAGATTCACTCTATGTGATTGAACAGATTAAAAAGCGCATAAAGGTGCGCGATGTGATAAATACCACCTATGATTTCTGCACCGGAAGCCATGTTGGTCCGGAATCTTTAGCAGTATTTTTCATGGGAAAGGACAGAGAATTGGGAGCCTGATATCAGGCTCCCATTAATATTCTGCTTCCTTCATTCTTCATATTCACATAAACTAAAAAGTCTCAGAACACGCTTATTTAGCGGGTTCTGAGACTTTTAACTTCTATTAATAATTGCAACTTCTATCTCAAATATTAAGCTGCAGCTTTCTTGCTTTCTGATTTCTCACAGAGCTTCTTCACACCCTGAATTGCAACAAGCACACCAAGGATGAGCAGTAATACTGCGAATATAAGCTGTAATGAATTTCCAAGGTCAAGTCCTACAGAGAATAATGCCTTTGTAAGCTTGTAGATTGTCATGCCAAGTGCAGTAAATGTAACTGCCATCATGAATACCATTGGAATCCAGAGCATGCAGCCCTGACGCTTTGTCTTCTTTAAGAATACTGCGCAGGCAACAAGTGCAAGTACTGATAAGAGCTGGTTAGCTGAACCAAACAGTGGCCATATCTCTGCATAGCCTACCTTTGTAAGCAGGAATGCAAGTACCAGTGTGATGATTGTTGCAAAGTATTTGTTTGTCATCAGCTTGACAAATGGACTCATATTGTCATCATCTGTGTCTGAATCAAGCCAGAACTCCTGGAATGACAGACGTCCGACTCTGGCTACTGAATCAAGTGATGTCAGAGCGAAGGCTGATACAGCAAGGTTAATCAGTGTGAACACAAGTGAGTGTGGTAAACCGATTACTGACAGGAAGTTTGCGATAGCTCCTGCGAAAATCTGTGGCTGTGTTGTAAGTCCCTGAGCTGCTGCCTCTCCCTTACCGAATGATGCTACTGCGATAAGTGCAAGGATTGCAAGCATACTCTCCATAAGCATGGCACCGAATGAAACAGGAAGCATGTTCTTCTCATTCTTTATCTGCTTAGATGCAGTACCTGATGATACAAGTGAATGGAAACCTGAAACTGCACCACAGGCGATTGTTACGAATAAGATTGGGAACAGATACTGTGGGTTTCCGTTTGCATCAGGGATTGCAAATGCTGTGAAAGCATCAAGGTTACAAGCAGGATTTGCAACAAATACACCGATTACCGCACCTACGATCATGAAGATTAACAGGTAGCTGTTAAGGTAATCACGTGGCTGAAGCAGTGCCCATACAGGTGTAACACTGGCTATAAGTATATATGCAAATATAATTATGTGCCATACGCTAAGGTTTAAATACATTGGGAAATTGAGTCCCAGTGCTATAGCTACTATAAGTAATACGATTGCAACAAGTGTGTTAATCCATTTGTTGAACTTAGAATATTTAAGGAAGAAACCAAGTGCAACTGCCTCTATGATGAAAAGCATTGATGTAGTTGCAACTGCTCCGTTGGCTACAACCTTTGTAACCTCACCTGCTTTATCAGCAGCAAAGCCATTGAAGGTTCCGGCTACGACATCTGCGAAGGCTGCAACAACAAGTATACAGAACAGCCAGCAGAATAACAGGAATAATTTCTTTCCTAATTTACCGATGTACTCCTCAATGATGTAACCGATTGTACGACCCTTGTTCTTAACTGAAGCGTACATAGATGCAAAGTCCTGAACAGCTCCAAAGAATACACCACCAATTAATATCCAAAGCAGAACCGGAAGCCATCCGAAAATAGCTGCCTGAATTGGTCCGTTGATTGGGCCTGCACCTGCTATAGATGCAAACTGATGTCCGAATACTACATTGGTATCGGCCGGTACATAGTCTACTCCGTCCTCCATCTCGTAGGCAGGAGTCTTGGCATTTGGATCAATGCCCCATTTGTTTTGCAGATAACGGCCATATAATAAGTATGCTCCACCGAGCACAACAATGGCTATTACCATCATTAAGATTCCACTCATATTATTACCTCTTTCTTTTGTTTATCTTAATTTTATTTATATATTATGTTTACTCTTTTTTTAACAAATTTCAATAAATATTTTATACATAATTTATTTTTAATTTCTATAATTTTTGTTTAATTTACCAATCGGTTATAATAGGTATTCATTCTCTTTATGCTGTCTTTGTCTCAGCGGCTTCTTCTGCCTTTTTAGCAGCCATTTTGTCCTTTAATGCAAAGGCTCCGGCAAGCAATGTGCCTGAGATTGAATGCCATGTACATGACACTGCACAGATGATGGCTGATTCAGGTGTTGAAGCAAACTGTGCTGTAGTTGTGGCAAGGTTTGTGGCAAGACCTGCATTCTGCATACCAACCTCGATAGAGATGGTTCTCTTCTTGGCTGTGTTCATGCCTACCAGCCTTCCTGCACCGTATCCTAGCAGATATCCAAGTCCGTTATGTAACAGAACTGCCGCAAAAATTACTACTCCTGATGTAAAGAACTTTGAGCCCTGTGATGATACAACACCACCTACAACGAATGCAAGACCAAGCACCGCAATACCCGGCATGACCTTCTGAGCCTCGGCAAATGCCTTTTTCTTTCCAAGCAGGTAGTTGAGTAAAAATCCAACCGCTACAGGAAAGATTACAGTCTCAATGATTGACACAAACATCGGAAGCGCCTTGATTGAGACATGTGTTCCGCTTGCAAGAAATGATACCAGAAGCGGTGTCATAAATGGTGAGAGCAATGTGGAAACTGTTGTCATTCCAACTGAGAATGCCACATCACCACCGCAGAGGTATGACATAATGTTTGAAGAAACACCACCGGGACAGCAGCCTACGAGGATAAGTCCAAGTGCGATTCCGTCAGGCAGATTCAATGCCTTTGAGATACCAAATGCGAGAAACGGCATGATAAGATACTGTGCGATTGCACCTACACATATATCAAATGGTCTCTGTGCGAGTATCTTGAAATCCTGTGTCGTAAGTGTAAGTCCCATACTAAACATGATGATTCCGATAATGATTGACTGACATGTGAACTTGTTGGATACCGGATCCACAAACAGCATCTGATTTACCCAGGCCATCAGATTCGGAACCAGAAATGTGACTACGGCGATTGCTATGACAACTATCGATGTGTAGTCTGATAAAAATTTACTTACTTTTTGTAATGCTTTCATTGTAAGCCTCCTTAACATTTTTCTGCTCACTAAAACTCTTTTATGGAATTAAAAAATCCCTTTCCAGATTGACATAATCTGAAAAGGGACGAAATAATCCGCGTTACCACCCTGATTCCACAGTGTATTACTGTGACACTCTGCATACCAGCATATGCTTTCCATATAACGGTGGACACCGGCGAGGTTTACAGACACACTTAATGCTTTCAGCCCGCTTCTTAGAGAGGATATTCCAATCTGACCATTACCTGTTCGCACCGCCCACAGGCTCTCTGAAAATAAATACAAATCGGACCTTGTTCTCATCAACGAATTTTGGTGAACATATTTATTTAAATCTTGTTTTGTATTATAGCCCTCTGACACTATATGTCAAGAGAATGATACAAATTTGTACTATAACATTTATTTATAGTTTTTATTCATGTGCTTTATTCTTATTATTTATTCGTAATCTTTGTTGTTATACTCATCATTCCATGACTGCTGTTGTGATGTACCGTAGGAATTTTGAGCATCCCCGCCCTGTGCTGTGCCATACGGATTCTGACCATACTGCTGGTTTGCTCCGTTTCCGTACATGTTCTGGCCGTACTGCTGATTTGTGCCATTTCCGTACATGTTCTGGCCATACTGCTGATTTGCCCCGTTTCCGTACATGTTCTGGCCGTACTGCTGGTTTGCTCCGTTTCCGTACATGTTCTGACCGTACTGCTGGTTTGCTCCGTTTCCGTACATGTTCTGACCATACTGCTGATTTGCTCCGTTTCCGTACATGTTCTGACCATACTGCTGACCGTATCCGTTTGAACCGTATGGATTATAGTAGTTATTATTACTATTATATCCATCTCCCACATAAACAATGTTTTTGTTGAAGGCAATAATACAGATAAAAATCACATTGAGGAATATAAGTCCGCAGGCAAATCCGGCTCCCTTGCCAAACGCATGTGACAGTCCGACACAGCAGAGGATACTCATAACCAATGCCACAATCATTGCTGCAATAATCAGGATAACCGCAAATATCAGCATGCCCATGTGAGCTCCGATGCGGCTTCCTGCATATCCATAGGTAGAATCATAATACGACCCCATATAACTGGATGTCATAACAGAAAGTCCTGATGCAATAATCTCATACATCAATATAATACATCCCACTATAATTCCGATAGTAGCCACAAGATATCCCCAGAACAGCTTCTTTTTCCCTGCAATCCTGAATCTCACGTATGAGCTGTAAAACGGTACAATAGCCGCCCAGCCGTGCTCTCCTGCCTTTGCATACATAATCCATGATGCAACAATTGTCAGTACCATAACTGCCAGATTGATAAACGACTCAAAGCCGTCAATCATACTCATAATAGTATAATATGTGCTCATTTTTTCTCCTTTTCATAACCAAAGTTTGTTTGTTATTCAAAGTATACATCACCATAGGTCAGAGTGCAATAATTAAAAAGCTTTTGGAGCTTATATAATTCACTCATTTTAAGATTCTAACAATACTCCTTTATATATTCACCAAAATATGGAAGTGCAAGTGAGATATAGCCCTGTCTGGAATTTAATATCCCTCTTTTTATAAGACGATCCCTGTACATAGAGTAGCTTCCTGACTTCTCTCCCATAAGCTTAAGCACTTCTTCACGCTTGTATTCTTCCTTTTCTGTCAAAAGTCCTGCAAGAAACCTGTCCATTTCAGTCATCTCTTCCCATATTTTTTCATAAGAATATGCAAACAATTCAGCTTTGAGTTTTGGTAAAATATCTTCTAACAACTCATCCAACTTTTTCTTAAAATACAACACTCCCAATTCCTGAAATGCATATGCGTATCCTTTTGTAATTTTCGCCATTTCACGAGCCTCATTACTGTCAATATCCAGCTTACTCTTATACATTTCAGTCATTCGTATCATATTAAGAGGCTCCGTTTTAACTGTTGCCGCTCTTCTGAAAAATGTAAGATTTTTGACATTGCTCAATTCCTGTATATTTTCATACAAGCCTGTACACACAAAATAAACCGGATACCCTGCTCTGAGCCATCTGCCATATTCAGACGCAAATTTTATCATCTCTTCGGACTTTGAAACCTCATCTATTCCTATAAGTATCTTCTTCCCCTTTTTCTGTGCAGCCTGTATCATTGTCTCAACTTCTACACCGATATCAAAGAAATTATTATTGTTTTCTGCCGTATAGCCGATTCCACCACCTGTTCCCATCACTGTTGCAGAGAGGTTTATCCCTGTTGTTTTCTTATCCTGTGAACCAAAACCGGCCTTTACAAGCATTGCCGCTATCTGTCCCAGTATATCTCTTGCAGGATTTACATCAAAAACAAGCCAGTTTATATATCTGCTTTCATTGGTTCTTAATTCTTCCTCCACCTTTGCAAGTATAACGGTTTTACCGGAGCCTCTGACACCGGTTATCTTATATACCGACTCCGACGGATTATCGTAAATAAAGTTTTCCAGTATCTCCTCTGTTTTCTCTGTATGGATATATGTGTATTCCGGAGTCTTACTGAAGGTTGTAGTAAATGGATTCTGCATAAATTCACCTCAATATATTATGATATGATATTCAAAAATTTTTATACTTTTTTATACTTTCTATAACTCTTTATAGGTTTTTATACCTTTTTATACTTTTTCTATTATTTTATACTTTTTTATACTTTTTTGCAATAGCTTTTCTGACCCGGATATACCATTAAAGTAATCACCGCTTTTTGCACCCTTGACAAACCCCTTCTTAAACAGCTATAATATCGTCAATTGAAGCATAATTACATTTCAACAGGCTTTGATGGGAACAAGTACATTTCTGCAATACTTACAGAGAGCTGCCGGCAGGTGAGAGGCGCAAGGGAAACAGATCTGGAATACATCCCGGAGCTTTGCACCGAAAGTCATACCGGATGGTTAAATATCCCCGGTTCGATTAATAAGCCGCAACGTATTGGCACACGTTATAGTGCCGGAGTGTTAGCAGAATCGGTTATTTTCACTATATATGCCGAATAATGTGTGACAACTCACGGAGGCATTCCTGTGCGAGCCGGATGCAAATTAAGGTGGTAACGCGAGAAATCCCCCTCGTCCTTAAATGGATGAGGGGGATATTTTATTTTTCAGAATACAAATTCAATCTATCAGGAGGAAAATCATGACAATTTATGACGAATTAGTTGCCCGCGGTCTTATCGCGCAGGTAACAGACGAAAAAGAAATCAAGGAGCTTATAAACAATGGAAAGGCTACCTTCTACATCGGCTTTGATCCTACAGCAGACAGCCTTCACGTTGGTCATTTCATGGCTCTTTGCCTTATGAAGAGACTTCAGATGGCAGGAAACAAGCCTATCGTGCTTATCGGTGGAGGTACAGCACAGATCGGCGATCCATCAGGACGTACAGATATGCGCCAGATGATGACAACAGAGACTATCAACCACAACGTAGAGTGCTTCAAGAAACAGATGAGCCGCTTCATCGACTTTGGCGAGGGCAAGGCTATCATGGTAAACAACGCTGACTGGCTGATGGACTTAAACTACGTGGATGTGCTCCGTGAGGTTGGTGCTCATTTCTCAGTAAACCGTATGCTTACAGCTGAGTGCTACAAGCAGCGTATGGAAAAGGGTCTTTCCTTCCTTGAGTTTAACTACATGATCATGCAGAGCTACGATTTCTACACACTTTTCCAGAAATACGGCTGCAACATGGAGTTCGGTGGAGATGACCAGTGGAGCAACATGCTCGGTGGAACAGAACTTATCAGACGTAAGCTTGGAAAAGACGCATACGCTATGACAATCAATCTGCTCCTAAACTCTGAGGGCAAGAAGATGGGCAAGACACAGTCAGGTGCAGTATGGCTTGATCCTAACAAGACAACACCTTTCGAGTTCTTCCAGTACTGGAGAAACGTTTCTGATGCCGATGTTCTTAAATGTATCAGAATGCTCACCTTCCTTCCTCTCGAGGAAATTGACAAGATGGAAAGCTGGGAGGGCGCACAGCTCAACAAGGCTAAGGAAATACTCGCTTACGAACTTACTAAGCTGGTACACGGCGAGGAAGAAGCAAAGAAAGCGCAGGAAGGCGCACGTGCCGTATTCTCTACCGGAAGCTCCGAGCATATGCCGACCAGTGAAATTTCTGCAGAGGATTTCACGGACGATAAAATCGATATCGTAACCCTTCTTGTCAAAGCAGAGCTTGCAAAGACCAGAAACGAAGGACGCCGTGCCGTAGAGCAGGGCGGTGTATCTGTTGACGGAACTCAGATCAAGGATATCAAGGCAGTATTTGCAAAAGACCAGTTTGCAGGTGACGGCGTTGTAGTTAAGCGCGGAAAGAAGAACTTTAAGAAAGTTATTTTAAAGTAGGACAGATGAGAGGAGGATGTTAAGTGAAAAAATGCGTGACATTGCTTCTGGCAGCAGTTCTGGCTGTCGGAAGCGCCTTCTCTTCTCAGGCTGGCTCTGCCTTTAAAAAAGAAGTTCCTGTCTCTTATACACATCTGACGCTGCCGACGAATAGCC
>ENA-OZFZ01000567-OZFZ01000567.1-human-gut-metagenome-genome-assembly--contig:-NODE-567-length-18040-cov-6.141785_pt1 | contig 18040 bp, 13 predicted proteins | sample MGYA00244621_ERZ653640 | MGnify/ENA primary metagenome ERZ653640 (study PRJEB26926, sample SAMN06165019) | human gut metagenome | biome: ENVO:00009003; feature: ENVO:2100002; material: ENVO:00002003... | reverse complement strand
CGGGTCGAGCGTGCCGGCAGGAATCTCGACCGTCACGCGGTCGATGGCGGTGCGGTACTGACGCACCAGTACGATCTTGCCGCTCTCGGTCAGTGCCACAACGGCCGCCGCACCCGGATGGCGAACGATATCGCGGGCGCTGCGGTGACCGTTGGGCAGCTCAACCTCAAGACGGTGGACGTCGAGAATCTTGCCCTTCCAGGCGCACTCCTCCGAAAGAATCTTCTCGTGCAGCTCGGCATCGTGCGGGTCGTCATCGCCCAACACCAGCGCCGGCTCGTCAGCGACCTCGCCACCAGGCTCGCCCTCGGCGTGCCCATACATGCGGCTGTCCTCTTCGACGATCTGCGCGTCCACGAGCTCTTCGTTCTTCTCGTCCATCCGTCTCATTCCTCTCGGATTTTAGGCATCCCAGGCGTCGCGGCCGCGCAGCGCGCGCAGGCCGATGTCGTGACGCAAGGTCTTGCCCTCAAAATCAATCTTCTCGCAGGCCTCGTAGGCAAGGTTGCGAGCGTTCTCGAACGTGTCGCCCAGAGCGGTCACGGCAAGCACGCGGCCACCATTGGTCACGAGCTGACCGTCCACCACGGCAGTGCCCGCGTGGTACACGGTCACGTTCTCCATGGCCTCGGCATCGGCGATACCGGTGATGACCTTGCCCTTCTCGTAGCTGCCGGGGTAGCCCGCGCTCGTCAGGACAACGGCCACGGCCCACTCGTCACGCCAGTCGAGCTCAATCTGGTCGAGCTCGCAGTTGGCACAAGCCAGCATGACCTCGACCAGGTCGTTCTTAAGGCGCGGCAGCACGACCTGCGTCTCGGGGTCGCCAAAGCGGGCATTGAACTCCAGCACCTTGGGGCCGGCAGGCGTGAGCATAAAGCCGCCGTACAGGCAGCCGCGGTAGTCGATACCCTCGGCAGCGAGCTCGGCCACGGTCTGCTCCATGACCGCCACCATGGTGGCGTGCTCCTCGTCAGTCACGATGGGCACCGGGCTGTAGACGCCCATGCCGCCGGTGTTGGGGCCCCTGTCGCCCTCGAGCGCGCGCTTGTGGTCCTGCGAGGTGGCCATGGGGCGCACAGTCTTGCCGTCGGTAAAGGCCAACAACGAGCACTCGGGACCAACGAGCATCTCCTCGATAACCACGGTGTTGCCGGCATCGCCAAAGGTGCCGCCAAAGCACTCGCGTACGGCTTCCTCGGCCTGCTCAAGTTCGGTCGCCACGATAACGCCCTTGCCTGCGGCAAGGCCGTCGGCCTTGACGACCAGCGGGGCGCCCTGCTCGCGCACGTAGGCGAGAGCCGAAGCCTCGTCGGTAAACGAACCATAGGCTGCCGTCGGAATGCCCGCACGCTCCATGAGCTGCTTGGAGAACAGCTTAGAGCCCTCCATCTGGGCGCCCTCGGCACCCGGGCCAAAGCAGGGAATACCCGCCGCGCGCACGGCGTCGGCCACGCCCGCCACGAGCGGAGCCTCGGGGCCAATTACCACGAGTCCGCATCCGTGGCTCTGAGCAAACGCCGCCACGGCCGCAGGATCGCAGTCGTCGAGAACCACGTTCTCGCCGCAGCTCGCGGTGCCGCCGTTACCCGGCGCGATGTAGAGCTTGCCGGCGCGCGGTGATGCTGCGAGCTTGGCTGCCAGAGCATGCTCGCGGCCGCCGCTGCCCAACAACAGGATGTCGATGGTTTGAGTGTCCGCCTTCAAGGGTGCCTCCTCTATGGATGAACGGCCCGCTCCGCGCGAGCCCTTTGCAAGCAAATATACCCCTCGGCCGCCCGTCCGGGCTGCAAAGGGGTATATCGCAATAACCAAATAGTCCCGATTACTTCCAGAATCGGTTGATGATCTGCTCGCGACCAGCGCCAACGCCAATGAACGTCACGCGGGTGTGTGCCAGATCCTCGATAAACGCCACGTAGTCCTGAGCCTCTTGCGGCAGCTCATCAAAGCTGCGGCAACCGGTGATGTCGCACTTCCAGCCGGGGAGCTCCTCGTAGATGGGCTTGGCATGCTCAAAGCGCACCTGATGCTCGGGCACGCTCGTGTAGCGCTCGCCATCGACGTCGTAGGCCACGCACACCTTGATGGTGTCGAAGGCCGAAAGCACGTCGAGCTTGGTCACGGCGATGTCGGTGAGGCCGTTGACGCGCGAGGCATAGTTGGCGATAGGGCCGTCAAACCAGCCGCAACGACGACGGCGACCGGTGGTCACGCCGTACTCATAGCCCTCCTCGGTCAGCGTGTGGCCGGCCTCGGACTCATAGGAAAGCTCGGTGGGCATGGGGCCCGAACCGACGCGGGTGATATAGGCCTTCATGACGCCCAGCACGCGGTCGACGTTCTTCATGCCCACGCCGGAGCCGGTGATGGCACCGCCGGCGGTGCAGTTGGAAGACGTCACGTACGGATAGGTGCCGTGGTCGATGTCGAGCAGCGTCGCCTGGGCGCCCTCAAACAGCAGGTCCTTGCCCTCGTCGATCATGTTGTTGAGCAGCAGGCTCGTCTCGGTGATGTAGGGACGCAGGCGCTCGGCCATCGGCAGGTACTCGTCGCAAATCTGGTCCACGGTGTAGGTGGGCAGGTTGTAGATGAGCTCGAGCTCGGGGTTCACGCGGGCGAGAGCGGTCTCCAACTTGTCGCGGAACAGCGTCTCGTCCAGCATGTCCTGCATGCGCAGGCCAATGCGGGCCATCTTGTCCTGATAGCACGGACCAATGCCGCGCTTGGTGGTACCGATGTTCTTCTTGCCGAGCTTCTGCTCAAAGGCGCCATCCAGATCGATGTGGTACGGCATGATGACATGCGCGTTGCCGCTAATCTTGAGGTTCTTGGTGGTGATGCCGTCGGCCTCGAACATGTCGATCTCCTCAAGGACAACCTTGGGGTTGACGACGCAGCCGTTACCGATCACCGACACGTGGTCGGAATACATGATGCCGGAAGGCACCTGGTGCAGGCCGTACTTCTTGCCGTTGACGACGATGGTGTGGCCGGCGTTGTTGCCGCCCGAATAGCGCACGACGGCATCAAAGTCGCCGGCGACCAGGTCGCAGATCTTACCCTTGCCCTCATCGCCCCACTGGGCACCGACCAAAACGGTTGACGGCATGTTTACTCCTCACATTCATGGACTGTCTACGCGCCATGCCGGCACGCAGAAGCACAAAACATTCCCAGTATACCCGTGCAACGGGCGCCTGTCCTACTCCTCGGCATGTGCCCCATCAAGCTCATAGAACTTGGTGGATGCCGGCAGGAACATCAGGTCGACGTCGCCGATCGGGCCCGAACGGTTCTTGGCCACGACGATACGCGTAACGCCCTCGTCGGGTCGATCGTCGCGCGAGGCCTCGGCCTCATCAGCGGAGCGGTCCAAGAACATAACGATGTCGGCGTCCTGCTCGATGGAGCCCGATTCACGCAGGTCGGACAGCTGCGGGCGCTTGCCGGTACGGGACTCGACCTGACGCGACAGCTGCGACAGCGCAATGAGCGGGATCTTAAGCTCCTTGGCCATGATCTTTAAACCACGCGACATCTCGGAGACCTCGACGGTACGGCTCTCGGAGCGACGTCCCGGCGGAGGACTCACCAGCTGCAGGTAGTCCAGGATGATGATGGCCTTCTCCTTGTTGTGGAGCATGCGGCGGCTCTTGGCGCGAATCTCGGTCACCGTGGTGCCGGGCGTATCGTCAATCAGAATGTCGAGCTTAGACAAGGTCTGCGTGGCCTCGTTGATGTTGGCCCACTGTTCGGGACTAATGCGGCCCGTACGGAAGTCGCTGATTGAAATCATGGCGTAGGCGCAAATCAGGCGCTGGGCAATTTCCTTGCCCGACATCTCCAGCGAAAAGAAGCCGACGGTATAGCCCGCAGCGGCGGCATTCAGCGCCAAGTTCAGAGCGAACGACGTCTTACCCACGGCAGGGCGGGCGCCGATAATGATGAGCTGGCCCTCGCGGAAACCCATAAGCATGCGGTCGAGCGACGGGAAGCCGGTGGGCACGCCCGCGGCCTGTCCGCCGGCCTTACACACTTCCTCGGCCTCGTTATAGGCCTCGACCATAAACTCGGTCAACGTCTTGTAACTCGACTTGACCTCGCGCGCCGTAACCTTGAGCAGCTTGCTCTCGGCCAGCTCGACAACCTCTTTGGTGTCGGTGGGGGCATTATATGCCAGCGCGTTGATCTCGTTGGTGGCGCCGATCAGCTCACGCAGCATCGAATCGCGGCGAACGATGGCGGCATGATGCTGCCAGTTGACGAGCGACAGGGTCTGACCCATCAACTCCAAAATGTACGCTTCGCCGCCCACGGCATCGAGCTTGTTGATGCTTCGCAGGTAATCGATCAGCGAGATGGAGTCGATGGGAATGCGGCTGTTGTACATATCGACCATCGCGGTATAGATGGTCTTATGAATGGGCCGGTAGAAGTCATCGGGCTGCAGCTCGACCTGGGCTTCTTCGACCACCTCGGGCGATAGCAGCATAGCGGCCAGCACATTGGCCTCTGCATCTTGGTTTTGGGGAAGACCCAACTTTGAGCCGCGGTCCTCGACCGTCAGCCCGGTCTCCCTATCGTCATATGCCATGAGCATCCTTATTCATATCGCTTGCGAGCATCCATAGTATCAGCTACGGTCCCAAAACGCGCCGCGCGCCGCCAATCATCACCGAACCAAACGGATGAACGGTCCTGTATATAGGACTTCGACGCAACGTTCACCATGACACTCACTCAGCGCAAAAAACAAAAGGGCGCCCTGGTTTCCCAGAGCGCCCTTCTTAGAACAAGATTGTTGCGTTGCAGCAAATGCTACTCGGCAGCAGCCTCAGTCTCGACCTCGGCGGTCTCGGCCTCGGCGACCTCAGCGGTCTCCACAGCCTCAGCCTCGGCAGCGAGCTCCTCGGCGGTAACGCCGACGAGAACGACAACCTCGGCCTTGATCTCGCGGTACAGCGAGATGGCAACGGTGTGGGCACCGGCAACCTTGATGGGCTTACCGAGCTCGACGCGCTTGCGGTCGATGTCCATACCGAGCTGAGCCTTGATGGCGTCAGCGATCATAGCGGCGGTAACGGAGCCAAAGAGGATGCCCTCGTCGCCGACCTTGACGTCAACGGTGACCGTCTTGCCCTCGAAGGCAGCCTTGGTCTCGTTGGCGGTAGCCAGACGGACGGCCTCGCGCTTGGCGATGTTGTTGCGACGCTCGTCAAGCTGCTTGAGGTTGCCCTTGGTGGCGGCAACAGCGAGCTTCTTGGGGAACAGGAAGTTCTCAGCGTAACCCTGAGCGACCTCTACGACGTCACCCTCGCCGCCCTTGCCCTTGATCTCATCGAGAAGAATAACCTTCATGATGCGTCTCCCTTCTTAGCCGCGGTCGCGGTTGCCACGAGAGGAAACCACGGGGACGGTGTACGGCAGGAGAGCCATCTCGCGGGCGCGCTTGATGGCGTTGGCGATGTCATGCTGATGCTGCGTGCAAGCGCCAGTGACGCGACGGGGCTTGATCTTGCCACGGTCGGTCATGTACTTACGGAGAAGCTGAGTGTCCTTATAGTCGATGAACTCAGTGTTCTCCTTGCAGAACTGGCAGTACTTACGACGCGGCTGACGTGCAGAAAAATCATTAGCCATGTCAAAATACCTTTCGTTTGGCAACTTCGGCGAACCAAAGCGCCTCTCACTCAAAAATAGGTGAACAACCCTTAGAACGGGATGTCCTCATCGTAGACGTCGACCGCGGGCGGCGTAGCCACCGGTGCGACAGGACGTGCTGCGGGCGCGGGAGCTGCGGGGGCGTAACCGCCCTGATCGTAGCCACCCTGGCCACCACGGGAGCTCATAAACTCGATCTCATCGACGATGACCTCAAGCTTGCTCCTGCGCTGACCGTCGCGCTCCCAAGAGCTGTAGCGCAGCTTGCCCTCGATCGCGACCTTGTTTCCCTTTGCCAGGAAACGGCTCACGGCCTCGGCGCGGGTGCCGAACATGGTGCAGTCGACAAAGTTGGGATAGTCCTCCCACTCGCCAGTCTGCGGGTTGCGGCGACGATCGTTCACGGCGACGCCAAAGGACAGAACCTGGGTTCCGCCGGCGGTGGCGCGCAGCTCGGGATCACGCGTGAGGTTACCGGTGATGTTCACTCGATTGATGCTCATAACTCACTACTTCCTCTTGGGGCACAAGCCCAGTCCAAAACGACAGTCTTACTCCTGGTCGTCGCGACGGACGATCATGTGGCGGACCACAGCGTCGGTGATGCGCAGGACGCGATCAAGCTCGGCGATCTGGGTAGGATCTGCGTGGAAGTTGATGAGGGTGTAGTCACCATCGGTGAGGTCGTTGATCTCGTAGGCGAGCTTGCGCTTGCCCCACTCGTCAACGGAGTCGACCTTGCCAGCGCCCTCAGCGATCGTGGTATCGATACGCTTCATAACAGCGAGACGAGTCTCGGGGTCGAGCGACGGGTCAACAAAGAACAGCAGTTCATAAGCCTTCATATTGTCACCTCCTCTGGGCAAATGTGGCTTCAGGTCGTGAAGGTGCGCCTGAAGCAGGAAAAGACTTGGTAATAATATCTTTCAACCTCCTAGGCTGCAAGAATATGCAGCTGCAACCTCATGACCTCCACATATGCCCATACTCGCACGGTGTTTCATGCGCATTCCAACCAAATGCCGACCAAATGCTTGACGGATTTGTGGACAAGATACGGTGCCGTGGGGACAAGCTGAGCCAAGCCACAGGTCAACGGGCACAAGGCTGTGGTCGCAAAATGCATACCAGTGGTCCACAGCACCACCCAAAGATTTTTAAATTCATTGCCAAGTCGCTTATGAATACCCCTTTTGAACAATTGAGTTGATCAACCACGCTGGTCGGAAGCCGTTTTTTTGGCACCTCAAACCCCACTGCAACGCCAAGCGCGGCCGAGCGTTTTAAAAAATGCCAACTTTTCTGTTTGCACTTTGCGATTCCTCGTGTATACTGACTTTCGCATTTAACGGAGAGTTGTCCGAGTGGCCGAAGGAGCACGATTGGAAATCGTGTAGGCGTCAAAAGCGTCTCCAGGGTTCAAATCCCTGACTCTCCGCCAGTTAATTCCAAAGCAGGCCTTCGAGCCTGCTTTGTTTTTACCCCACGCGGAGGGGTGGCAGAGTGGTTGAATGCGGCGGTCTCGAAAACCGTTTGGCCTGTATAAGGTCACGAGGGTTCGAATCCCTCCTCCTCCGCCATTTAGATTGAGAAAGTTCCCGAGAATGGGAGCTTTTTTCTTTTGAATCCCTTACAAGCAAATACGGCGGAGGAGGAGGGATTCGAACCCGCCAGGGCGCGGAGCGTAAAGAAAACGCGCCCGTGGCGCGTTTTTAGCGCAGCGCGGTCGGCGTAAGCCGACCGGATAAATTTTGAGCGGAGCTCAAAATTTGGACATCCCTCCTATTCGACCACGCCCCCATCGCGTTCAGCATCAACCCGGATCCCCTAACATGGAACCTATGACCGTACCCAGTCCCGACCGTTTGCCGAGCAATAGGGTCGCAATCGGCGCCGAACATGTACTATGTACGGGCATTGTCTAAACCCGTAACTCAAAGGACCCCATCTTGCCCGTTGCCGCCGCTATGATCGTTACCGCACACGCCTCGGATGCCATGGTTGCCATCCCGTTTTGGCTCGAGATGTTCGCCGTCGTCGCGGCATCGATCTCGGGCGTGTTGGTCGCACGCGAGCACAAACTCGACCTGGTGGGCGCCGTCGCGCTCGCCGTGGTCTGTGGACTGGGCGGCGGTCTTTTGCGCGATATGACGCTGCAGGTGGGCAACGTCTACATCCTCAACCAACCGATGGCGCTCCCGCTCTCCATCGCCACCGCGGCCATCATCTACATCTTCCCGGCAATCGTCGACAAGCCCGAAAAGCTCATTCCCCTGCTCGATATCATCTCGGTGGGTATTTATGCGGCAACCGGCGCAGACAAGGCGCTGGTCTACGGCTTTGCGCCGGCGGTGTGCATCATGATGGGCTTTTTTACCGCGGTGGGCGGCGGCATGCTGCGAGATGGTTTTATGGGTGTGGTGCCGGGTATCTTCCAGCGCACCAACTTCTATGCCATCGCGGCCATCGCCGGATCGGCAAGCTATGTTTGCCTTGTCATGAGCGGCTTGGTCAGCAATGTCGTCGCACTGGTCGTTTGCGTCGTGGTGACCATGGGACTACGCTGGCTGTCGCTGCGCTTTGATATCAAAAGCCCCACTGAGGATGACATCGCACGCTTTTTGCACCGCAAAAAGTAGGTGGCGCGGGCTCATCCTTCGAAATGCAACCGAGAGGTTCTTTTAGAGCGTCCACGCGTTGGGTACCCTGTTAGGTGCATGTCGAGCATCTGACGAAGGATTCACTATGCCCTGTAATCAATTCCCGTCGACCCAGCGCCGTAAAGCGTGGGGCCGCATCACGATCTTATTCGCGCTCATCGCTCTAGCGGTCACCGCGCTTCCCACGGCGTCGTTCGCCGGCACGGACACCGCAGGCAACGTACTTGCGACCGACAATGACGCCAATTCGTCCGGCGTCGAAGGTGACCTGTACTGGGCAGGTCAGGCCCTCAACTTGGACGATGCGTCCATCGGCCGCGACATAATTGCAGCAGGCGAGAGCCTCTCCATCCGCGACTGCACGGTGGGCGGCGCCGTCCGCTTGGCGGCACGCACTATCGATATCGCCAAGACCACGGTTGATGGCAGCGTCACGGTCGTCGGTCAGCACGTTGTGCTCAATTCCGACAGCACCGCCAACTGTTTTTACGCGATAGGCGAGACGGTTGCCCTGCGCGGCTCTACCAAGTCGGCAGCGCTTGCGGGCGACACGGTGACCATCGATGGCACCGTCGAGGGCGATGTCGAGGTTTGGGCCGACAAGCTCATCCTGGGCAAGAACGCCCACATCACCGGCACCGTGAACGCGCACGTCTCCGAGGACCCCGAGCGTGCCGCAGGAGCCGAGGTAGGCGCGCTCAAGATCGACCGCACCGAGAACGAGGATACTTCCACCGTTAACGATGTCATCGGCGGTATCGTCGCCGCGGCACTCTCGACCTGCTTTGTCGCTCTGCTGCTCGAGCTCGTCTTTCCGCGCGCGACCGCCAGCGCCGCCGGCATGCTCCACCAGCGCCCCATACCCCTGTGGGTGAGCGGTCTTCTGGGCACGATTGCTATCGTCCCCGCCGTCCTACTGCTAATTATCTCTATCGCTGGTCTGTCGCTTGCCGGAGCCCTCTTGTGCGGCGTTATCGGCATCGCGTTGGTGTCGAGTGCCTTTGCGGGGTGCGCGATCTCCCGCATGGTCGGACACAACCAAAACCGCTACGCCATGGCAGCCGTGGGCGGCGTAATCGCAGGCGCCCTCACGGGGCTTCCCCTCGTAGGTGACTTCATCAGCGGCGTAGCCTTTGTCTTTATGCTCGGCTACGTTATCCAGATCATCTGGCGCAACGCCCACCTCAGGCCGCAGCAGCCGGCTAACATGCCAGGACTCCCCACCGCTTAGCCACCAACCACCACAAAGGTGCCAGGTTACTTTGCACCAACAAACGAAGCGGGGCACTCGGTCATGTCGACCGGGTGCCCCGCTTTTCTTGGAGGGTTCTCTAGTAACTTTTTCAAAACCAATGATCATCAGGTCGGTAGGCCTGTGCGTCACTCGCTACGGAGGCAGCACGCCATTAAGCAGGGGGGCAATTATTTTTCACGACGACCGCCTCCCCGCTTGATGACGAGCGCGACAACAATAGCCGCCACTCCGATGGCAGCCAAAGCCGCCACCAGCACCAACGTTCTATCTCCCGTCGAGGGCATAAAGCCTCGACTTGCTTCTTTGCTTGGAGTGTTGAGCACCGACAGTTCAATCGAACCCGTCCCGGCATCAGCGGTATCAACCCGCAGAGGGCTTTCGGCCGACACGGTCACCTTGGGCTTCGCGGCTGCAACCTGTTTAACGTCCAATCCCTCGGACGTAACCGTTACCGTTCGCTTGCCCTCAAAGGCGGTGTATCCCTTGGGAGCCGCGACCTCTTCGACGGTGTAGACACCCGCGTCCACACCGCTCAATTCCACATGGCCGTCCGCGCCCGTGGTGACGCACGCGGCGGCATCCGTCGACCACGAGCCGTCGGTCGTTAGGATGCGCCCGCGGTCATCGATGATGCGCAGCTTGGCGCCCGCGAGCGGTTTATCGTCCGAGCTTGAGCGCTTGATCAGACTGAGTCCCCAGGTGTAGGCGCACGCGTCATCGCTCGGCGTGCGGGTGAAGCCGGCGTCGCCGGACTGGTCGGCGAGAGGAGAGCGCGGGTAGCGCAGGCAGACCTCGTTGGGGTTGCCCTTGGTAGCGCCCCTATTGCAGCTGGCCCCCAACGGCGCATCGTAGACAGCAACCACGCGGGCGCCCGCGGTGAAGGCGTCGACCCCGCCGAGCGCGGCGATGAGGTCGCCGGTGCGCACGGTGAAGGTCTTACCGTCGACCGCCACCTTGGTGGCGCACTGGGCCGTGATGTCGGTCCAGCCCTTCGCGGGCTCGGTGCCGGCGCGCCCGTCCTTGCCGGCCGAGACGGCACCGAAGCCGCCGTCCGCGCCCGCCGCCACGTACACGCGCATGCTCGCGGCCACCTTGGAGGGGTCGAGCCCCGCGCCCATGGTGTCGACGAACTGCACCGTATAGGTGTCGTAGGCGGTAAGACCCACCGGGACCGTGGCCGAGAGGCGCCAGTACAGGTCGTCGGCGACCGTGGCGTCGGCGGCCTTCTGCCAGGCGGCGGCGCTGTCCTCCAGCACGTGCTTGGACACCTTGGGGGTCGCGGCCTTGGGCTTGACGCTGACGGCGCTGCCGCCCACCAGGGCCATGATCGGCGCGGTGCCGGCCTCGCCCTGGGAAATGGCGTCATCGTCGGCGACGATGAGCCAGTAGCCGCAGGGCAGCTCGGCCGTCGTGCCCGCGTTAAGGGCCACGGAAGGCGCACCGGCATTGTAAATCGCACGGGCAAGCTTTGCCGCTAGCGTGGTCGTCATGTGCCCGTCGGCATTCATCCATTCGGCAGCCTCTTGCGCCGTCGATGCCGAGTTATCAAGCCCTGCATCATGAAGCACGGGAAGGGCAGCTTGGCGAACCGTGTCATTCGCCCACGCTACATCAGTTGCGACCTTTTGGTCGGCATCGGCATCGTCGACAACGGTCGCCGAAAAGAGCTGGTACGCGCCGTAACGTGTCGCGACTGTACCGTCCACCGTAATGGCTCCGGTGTCGGCAGCACGGGCCGTTCCAGGGGCGATCGCAAAAGCGAAGACGACGGCCATGGACATCACCACGACGGCCAACATATGACGGAGCACTTTACTCACGACGACCACTCCGATCAAGATCACGATGGCGGCGAGCATGCATCCACGTCGCGGCAAAACACAGCATCGAAGCACCAGCTAAATACGTCATAGTCAAACCAGCCCCGCCCGCCTCAGGTAGCGTAGTCGAATACTTGTTGGTAAAGGTCGGCGGATCCTGAGAGCCATCGCCATAGGCAACTACGGCGTTGAGTTGGTCCGTGCCATTAGTTACCTCAACCGTGACTTTGCGCGGGGTCGTGTCATAGGTGATGTGATCTTTAACATGGTCGATGGCACCCTCGGGCTCGACCTCGGAGATGGTGTAGGTATAGATTCCCGCCTTGTTGTACTTGACGTCAAAGGAGACATTTCCCTTGTCATTATTGGTCACCGTCTGGAGCACTTTGCCCTCGGCGTCCTTAAGCGCGAACGAGAACTGACCTTCCCTGAAGGTTCCGCCTTTAAGCACTTTATTTGCTTTTATCGTCGCTTTGCCTTCAAGGGGCGCGTCATACACCCAAATCTCTGCATCTGACGTTATCTCCGTATCGGCATCAAGCAAAGATTTCGCCTTGTTCATGGCTTGCTCGTATTGCTCTTCGGGCGCATTGCCCTTGAGCAGAATCCATGTTGGTTGGGCGACGCGATATCCAGGAGGCGCCGTCGTCTCCTCGAGGCAGTAAAGCTTGCAGGAAGCCAAGGCGTCCGAACTCGTTTCCGAACTCGTTCCAAAAGTCACACTTCCGTCAGGGCCGGTCGTTCCGTCAGAAAAAAACGTCTTTGCGCCCTCAACGCCGGCACTGCCCTGCGCCTTATCCATGTCAATCGCATAGAGTGTGAACGTAGCGTCAGCCAACGGCGCGGCAACGTCCTTTTCATCCACTTTGTGGACCACAATGCCGTGCCCCGTTCCGCCTCCCGATGCGCCGGCATCTATGTCATATTCACGCTCGTGTTTCACATACCCGCCTGCAACACCTTCAAGCTGCGCCTCGTTGGAAAGGGAAACTGTACCAGACTCACCGGACAGAACTTCATATTCGACTTTCAGGTATTTCTCATCGGGAAGCCTCAACGTCAATCGCTGCTGCTTTCCAGCGCCCTCGCCAATCGAGTCAAGAGTCGCTCTGTATTTTTCTTTTGTCAGCACACGCCAATCGCCGTTATCGCACTCAGATACGCTAAGCGACGAGGGGATAAACGTACACTTAGAATCCATCACATCGAACAGATCGAGGTAGTCGGTTTCGACCTTTAAGTCTAGTGCCGATTCATTAACGAAAATCGTGTATTGAATTCGCTTGCTATTACTTACCGACGAACCTGTCTTTGACAATACGTCGTTCTTGATCTGTACGGTATCAGAGTCCGCCTTAAATTCTTTACCATCTGAGCTTGCGCTCGCCGAGTTCGTGAGCTCGCCGAGATTCTTTGACGTATCGACTACCGACCTTTTAACAGCAGTCGAATACGTCAGCTTTGCGTACCCTGTATTATTGCCCAGCTTTTCCGTTGGAATTGAAAACGCAACCATCTGGCGATCGACAGCAGGCGTCAGCAAGACATCCGAAACCTCGGTTTTTTCTCTCTCATGTTCCCATTCGCGGCCGGGCACCGCCGTCCCGTAGGGATTTGAATACAAAGAATATTTAGCCGAGCCGGGAATATAACTCATTCCCTCAGGAAGCTCATCTTTGACAACGACATCCTTGCCATTGAGCCTGCCAGCGCCATAATACTCACCGGCAGGCGTCTTAGCTCGATTGGCATAGACAGTCCAGTCGACAATCCACGCACCTTTGTCGTTCGAGCCATCCACTGATTTCCAGTCAAACGTCTCATCCCACCGTGCTTGCGAGCCGTCTTCATTTATTTTTACACTCTTCTCAACCGAAGGCTCCGCTTCGCCCTCAACATAGTAAAAGACAAAATCAGAATAGCCGCTAAACCCGTCGACAGAGGCGAAGTTGGAGTACCAACCAGGAAGTGCATCGGTCACCGTTTTATACGTAATAACCACCTCGGGGGACTTATCAAGCGCTTCTTTGACTTTATCCGTAATGGTTATTTGGATATTGCAGTTGTGTTGGTTGCTGTTCTGCGACGGATTTTCACCACCCGCAAACGTCCAATCGGTACCTTGGTCCAGTTTGGTACCCCCAATGGTAATTACATGTGAAGGGCCATCGGAGGTATCCGGCCCCATAGTCTGCTTCCAAGCCGCCAGCATGGTATCTTTGATAAGAATGGATGTTGGGTTTTTCGCATTTACGTAATCACGGAGCTCTACGCGTAATTGCCAAGTTGCTTTTCCGGTCCGAGATGCCTCATCCGGATTAAGCAGCGTTTTGCTAATGGTTTTGCCCGTCCAAGGACGGATGTAGTATGCGGTGCTTTCACCAGAGGGCAGACCGGAGTCTTCTTTTTTCACACTTGCCGTGTTACTAACTTTTTCGTAGGAATTCTCATCTTTCAGCTTAGTTTGATAGACGATGCAGTAGGTCGCATACCGATCGCCCTCTTTTGGATTAAACGTATAGCTAAATGAATCCCCTGACTTGCTCAGCATTTCCTCATCGATCTTTTGTTTTTCATCGGCGGTCTCGCCCTTGTAGACCGTATAGCTGCCAATAAAATCCTGCTTGCCATCGAGCTTGTCGGTAAAGGTGTAGCCAGACATATCGGCCTTGAGAGATCCCCTGTTGAGCACAACCTTCCAAGTGATGACAGACGATGTTCCGGAGCCAGCCTCTTTTTGAATCATGTCGTATTGAAACGGTTCCGACGCCCCTTTAATCGTAAGAGATTGTTGGTGATTTGCTTTTCCCCAGGTTGTTTGCACACTATTCCTACCTTGCGTAGGTGTGCCATTAGAAAGAGACAAGTTCTTGCTAACTGTCGTTTCGTAGGTAACGGTATGGTCGCCCTGAGAAAGGTTACCTAGCGGCAACGTTGCAGTTCGCTCTTCGATGCTCACGGACGAACCAAGAGGATTTCCATCGAGCTTGAAGCTGCTTTGCTCAAAGTCCAGGTAGTCACCGAGCGTATCGACCAGTTTTACATCCGTTGCGTGCGACGTAACACTCAGATTAATAGTCCAAGTTATCTTGGCATTTCCGGTACTGCTATCTTGGGAAAAGACACCTGATTTGTTTCCATCAACTGCGCCATCTTGAATCTCGATCGGCACAGTTTCGCCAACGCCTGGAAATTTCAGTTCGACTTTTTCGCCGTCATCTACATCTTTGTCTTTAAGCTCAAACTCGAAATTGACGCGCACATAGAGCGAAGAGGGATGACCGCTGAGATAGCTGGCATCGTAATTAAAAACGACCTTGTTATCCTTTATGTACCAAGTTCCCATCCTTTGTGCATTCTCGGTATCATCCGTCCTTAAGATACCGCCCTCGTTCTCGTTCACAACAATCGAGTCGGGAAAGGTATAAATCGTCTCAAGCCTTTCAGGTGTAGGCCCACAATTCTCATGAAAACGAGCTTCCATAAAACCGTAGATAGTATCGGCTGTCGTAATCGAGGGTGAGCCCTCTTTACCGAGAGGCTGCTGACGACCCTTATCGGCATACAGCCCAACCGTAACGTCCGCCGTATCGCCGTTGATCACAATCGGCGTCGGCGTCGTCACGTCCTCGGCGCGCACTGGGGCTGCACCGTGAAAAACAGCGGCGGTGAGGCTAATCAAAATGAAGACCAGGGCCGCCATACCCAGCGACCGCGAGCGGTGTGCGTCCATAGTTGTCCCCTAATTCCTACAACACAGTGTGGAATACGGCGAATCGTCGGATCGAACACAAACCCCAACATCAACATGAACCTGCCTAGCGCATTGCAAGAACCCATTGGGGAGCAACTTCTAAGACGGTTCGTCTATGCCACAATGCATAAAATATAATATAGATACCAGTCATGTAAACCGCAGGTAAAGAGGTCTTTTAATTTAATACCAGTTGGTATTTACCTGTTAACGGGTTTGCATTAAAGCAGTTATATTCTGTAGAATTATGTATATGTTTAAACAACTTAACTTTGACCGGAAAGCCGCTCGGAGGGATAACCGCCCCAGCTGTGGTGCAAACGAACCTGTCCACTGCACAAAAAGGGCGCCGACCGCGATGGTCGACGCCCTTTCTTGTTAGTCGCTATAAAGCCCAGCGCTTATTTGTTGACCTGGCCGGCGCGAACGGCAGCCTTCTTGCGGTCGGTGGCGTTGAGCAGACGCTTGCGCAGGCGGATGTTCTTGGGAGTGATCTCGACCAGCTCGTCGTCGGCGATGTACTCCAGCGCCTCCTCCAGCGAGAAGGTGCGGGGCGGCACCAGCTGAACGGAGATATCGGAGGTCGAGGAGCGCTGGTTGCCCAGGTTCTTGGTACGGGCGATATTGACGACCATGTCGCCAGCCTTGCTGCGCTCGCCCACGATCATGCCCTCGTAGCACTCGGTGCCTGGCTCAACAAACAGCTGACCGCGCTCCTGCAGCGTACCCAGGGCATAGGCAACGGCCTTCTCGGTGGTCATAGAGATCATTGCGCCGTTCTGGCGGTTGCCAATCTCGCCGGCATAGGGGCCGTACTCCAGGAAGGTGTGGTAGAACACGCCCTCGCCGTGGGTGACGTTCATGATGCGGTTCTTAAGACCCATGATGCCGCGGGTCGGAATCTTAAACTCGAGGTGCGTCACGATGCCCGAGGTATCCATGCTCGTCATGATGCCGCCGGAGGTGCCGAAGACCTCAACGACCTTGCCCGAGTACTCGTCCGGGCACTCGACGACGGCCTGCTCGACAGGCTCCATCTTGTTGCCGTTCTCGTCCTTCTTAAACAGAACGCGGGGACGGCCAACCTGGAACTCAAAGCCCTCGCGGCGCATGGACTCCATCAAAACAGACAGGTGCAGAATGCCGCGGCCCGAGACCTCGACGCCGCTCTTGTCCTCGAGCTCCTCGATCTTCATGGTCACGTTGTTCTCGGCCTCGTTGAACAGGCGCTCCTTGAGCTGACGGGCGCCCACGATGTCGCCGTCGCGGCCGACAAGCGGGGAGGTCGAAGCCTCAAAGACGATGGACAGGGTCGGCGGGTCGATCTCGATGGGCTCGAGCTCGACAGGGTTCTCGGGATCGGTGTAGACATCGCCGATATCGGTGCGGTCGATGCCCACGACGGCGGCGATGTCGCCGGCGCCGACTTCCTGGCATTCGGTACGGCCCAGGTAGTCGAAGGTAAAGAGCTGCTTGACGGTAGCGGTGGCGCTGGAGCCGTCGTTCTTGACAACCAGGATCTGGTCGCCCTGGTGGATGGTGCCGGAGTACACGCGACCGATGCCGATGCGGCCAACGAAGTTGGAGTGGTCGATGGTCACGCACTGCATGGCCAGCGGGGCGTTCTCGTCAACCTCGGGAGCGGGCATGTCGTCGATGATCATATCAAGCAGCGGATACATGTCCATGTTGCCGTCGTTGGGGTCAAGACGGGCAAAGCCATTCATGGCGCTGGCGTAGACCACGTGCTCCATGGCGAACTCGAGCTGGTCGTCGGTAGCGCCCAGGTCGGCCATAAGGTCGAGGCAGTCGTTGTAGGCCTTCTCGGGGTTAGCACCCGGACGGTCGATCTTGTTGATGACGATCATGATCTTAAGGCCGGTGTCGATAGCGTGGCGCAGCACGAAGCGGGTCTGGGGCATGGGGCCCTCAAAGGCGTCGACCAGCAGCAGGGCGCCGTCGGCCATACGCAGCACGCGCTCGACCTCGCCGCCAAAGTCGGCGTGGCCCGGGGTGTCGATGACGTTGATCTTGACGTCCTTGTACTCGATAGAGATGTTCTTGGCGAGAATCGTAATGCCGCGCTCGCGCTCCTGGTCGTTGGAATCCAGGACGCGGTCCTCGACCTGCTGGTTGGCACGGAAGGCGTCCGTGGCACGCAGGAGCTTGTCGACCATCGTCGTCTTGCCGTGGTCGACGTGAGCGATGATGGCGATGTTCCTCAGATTGTCTACGCGCATGTAGTTCCCCTATCTTCTATCTATATACAACCGGCACGCGTATGCGACCCACCCAGCAATGCAACGCTCGGCGGGAATAATGAGCCTTTTACCGAAAACTCGTTTATTTTAGCGATTTTAGATGAGAGGGGTTTCCTCACCTGCAGGTTCAGGGTCGCTCCACATAAAACCATCGCCGGCGCCCATGCCCTCATACAGCACATATGCCGAAAAACCGCTCTCGAGCGTGGTTTCGAAGAAGCTCACGAGCAGAGCATCGTGATAGCCGCCGTCAACCTCGACGCAGCCGGTGTAGCCGATGGCATAGCGAGCGATACGGCCCAGGCCCTCGTCCTTAAGACCCATCTTGTGCTCGGAGATAAAGTTGGTGGCCGCCTCGAGGCACGCCTCTTCGCCGTCCTCGTCGAGCGCCGCCAGATAACGGTTGGAAGCGGCGTCCTCAATTGCCACGACCACGCCAGGGTTTTCACCGGCGGCAAGGTCGTCCAAGAACGCGCCGATCAGATCGCACACCATGGCGTCGAGCTCGGCGGAGACGTTACCGGCGTCCTGCATATCCTGTGCCATCTTTAGACCTTCCCATCGAGTCCGGCGTCGTTACAGTTCCTGTGCCTGTCTCTTATACACATCTGACGCTGCCGACGAAT
>ENA-OZFZ01000559-OZFZ01000559.1-human-gut-metagenome-genome-assembly--contig:-NODE-559-length-18221-cov-5.974733_pt1 | contig 18221 bp, 19 predicted proteins | sample MGYA00244621_ERZ653640 | MGnify/ENA primary metagenome ERZ653640 (study PRJEB26926, sample SAMN06165019) | human gut metagenome | biome: ENVO:00009003; feature: ENVO:2100002; material: ENVO:00002003... | reverse complement strand
CGTCGGCAGCGTCAGATGTGTATAAGAGACAGGAGCAGAACATTTCATCGTATCCGAAATCATAAGAGGCATAAAAATAATGATTCCTGCCCCACTTTATCTGTTTTTTACAGTAAAGCGGATACGTGCGTCTCGTTGCATAACAAGTCCATCTGCCGACCCCGGGGCAGTTTCTTGAACTTGTAACATCATCATAAGGATCAATTTTTTTGCATGACGGTCTGACATGTAACCATTCGGCATCATCAAGTTCCTTTTTTGTGAAGGAAAGCGATTCGGTTCTTGTCGGTGCACTCCGCAGTTTTGCGTCATCGATAGCTTTTAATATAAGCTCATATTCCGGAGCATCAATGTCGAGATGAAATATAAGGTAATTCGGTTGGTAGGGATCAGGTTTTTCTTGCGTCCACTCGTACTTTATTCCTGCGTCCGCAAGGGACTTCTTAAGACTTTCACTGTAATAACTGCAAAAACGTACTAATCTTTTCATATTACTTCCTTTCTTTCATTAAAAATCAAAAGTATCTGTTGACAATTGCACCGGTGTTCAGTTACCAACCCATTAAACCTCGACGGCGAATAAGGGCAGGATCCTCCGTCTGCCAAGTCATTATTTCTTCGGCTGAAAAGAAACGCTCAGCAAATTTTCCGAAAATGTTGAGTGAACCTCCGAAGTCGTGCTTGTATAAAAAAGCAAATGCTTCATTTTCTTGAGATACAGTTCTTTCGAGAATTGCGCACAGTTTTTCATCCGTGCGCTCAACCTTTTCGGATCGAAACGCTTCAAACAGAGTTGCAGCATCAAAGTCTGAACCTTCAGGTACAAGTATCATAAGGTTTGAAGTGTCCGCCGTAAAGCAATCCCTTCCTTTGCCGAATGTAATGCCGAAATACATTTTACCGTGGCTCGTGGTATATGCCCCGTCATAAAACCCCGGCGGAATGCCGGCAAGTTTCCAGATCTTTTTGTAATCAGTTATTCGACTGTACATCCCGTTAGGAACAAAGATGCAGCAAATATGATAAATGCGGTATTTGTCGATGTCAATTTTCAGCATAAGAGCTTCATCCCATAATACCGGGGTACCGATAGGGATACTCTCATCATCACTTTTTTCAAACTGGATGCAAGTGTTCGCTTCTATTGAAACTCGGTTGCATGCAATATTGAGTTTGTAATCACATCTTAACATCTTTTACACCTGCTTTCCCATTAAACCTAATACCAGAAGTGTAAGCCATTCTGTATCATGTTGGATGCTTTGTCAATTATTCCTGCATTAAAATGTCGCGGTAACACGCCTCCATCTTTAAAGAGATGTCCTCCCAAATCGCTCCGAATGAATTTATTGCCATAAATCTCCAACTTTGCAAAGACGGTACGCCCATTCGCGCCAACCATCTTTACAGTGCTTACTTTGGTCGGCATTTGTGACATTGGAATGTTCACACTCCTTTTAGCTTGGCGCATCGCATAACGTTGCGAACCGCACCTGTTATGCACCAACACAAACTCATCCGAGTCTGCATTTGCAGAGACATAGTATGTGTGATAGTCTTCGACCTCAAAGTTATAGACGGTTACGGGGTTTCAAGCAGTTTCATTCGCTCAGCGCTTAAAGCTTCAAATCGTTATTGAGCTGTATGGGCTTGCACTCCTGCGTTTTCGCAAGAATTTGCTCAGCAATGTTTTGAGGTGCATAAACAGCATAACCATAGCTGTAAGCACATGAACCGCCAATGTTTAAATCGTCTCCGTAATATGCAGTGCTGATTGACGGAAAAAGTAAAGCATATCGCGGAATTTCAGATGTTTCGGACATCATATATGCATACAGTTCTTTTGACGCATTTTTTGCGCGTATGCATATGACGTCAGCATCTTCTCCGGGGAATGCAAGGTAATCCCAAACACTTTCATGCGTCACAGGGCAATAATTACCGGCAGAATCTCCGCTTCCGAAGAAAATCACATCATCCGGGTGCAGCATTTTTAATAATATGTCAAAAAGCTCCGGTGACATTGCCAAGAGATCGGAACTGCCGATAGGTTTGCTGCATTCCTCAACAATCTTCAAGACTGATTTTTTAAAGTCAATTATGCCCGCATTGCATGTTATCAACTCAGGCGGTTCAGCCCTCCTGTATTCGCAGTTGCATGTAAGCAAACTTACTGCGGATAATGTAACAAATGCAAGCCTCAGCTTCGAAAAAGATAACCGTTTGACTGTCACCGGTCTGCTTTATATCGTACAGATAAATAACTCTGCTGCCTTTTTTGTAGTAACAGCCTGAATACATCGTCCTGATAATCGAGTTAAAAAGAACTTTCATATGCTAACTCTCCAAACCACACATGAAAGTGTTTATACTTTTCCGCAAACTTGTTTTCTGCAGCATGATAGTGCGCATATTCTCCGGAACCGTGCCATTCAAACCGTGGGGTTTCCGCCAAAAAGCAGTTCAAGCAGAACCAATCGGTTTCAATGCTTCGGCGATTCGGCTGCTGTCACTTTGGACTGCTGAGTATATTTTACAACAGTGCTGCCGCTGTTGTCAATGAGTTCGACGATGCAGTCATGCGCATTGATGCCGGAGCAAAAAATGCTCAAATATATTAATTACCCTATTGATTTCGTTCAAATAATGAGTATAATGTAAATATACACGTTGCAAGTCAACATATCTTCAACAGAAACGCATTCACATGGTTTCCGATTTAAAAGCAAAGGAGTTTTGTTTTATGCAAAAGAAGTCTTCCCGTCCAAGTTGTTTTAAAGCTGCAATGGCTCTGTTTTTTGCCGTAGTCTTCTTTATTTCGGGTTGTTCAGTCGGTTCGGGAACAGAACCGAGCTCAACACCTACACCGGTGCCGATTACGCAAGTTCCGACCACACCGGAACCTGAGAATGTCGGAAACGGCGAGGTGCGTGACGGCAGCCTTGTTAACGTGCAGCCGAAATGCACTCTCGACATTCGCGGATTGGATTTGACGAACTGCGAATGCACGGTGAAACTCAGCAAGATAGCAAACGGGAATGCAGCCGGCGATTCGCAGCAGCCGCTTGAGATCATACTGAAAGGCACCATCAACAAACCGACCGAGGTCGATCTCAGCGGCGGTGAATTGTTCCTGCTTGAAATTCGAAATTCGGGAGAGGAAGCTTCAAATTCGGAAGTGTACAAGATATTTTTGTCGGTAGATTCCGACAATGGCAGGCCCGAACTTGTGTTCTATACAATGTACGGAACGGTGAGTCCGGAGATAACGGTTGATACGAACGTGCAGGTCGCTGCGGGCAATTCCGTTTCGTACGCGATAACGGAGGACGGTTCACTTTGGGAATGGGGAGCAAAATGCGGAACAAGACTTGCGGGAAACGCGGCTCCGAAAAAGATTTTAAGCGACATCGTTTCCGTAAGCACAAGCGGTGATGCTTCCTTTGATGAATCAACTCCGGAAGTATGGACGCATACGCTTGCGGTTGCAAAGGATGGCTCACTGTATGGCTGGGGCTTCAATGGTTTCGGACAGATAACCGGAACTTCTCCGTCAAACTATGAAGAAAGCACTAATATCGGTGAGCCGACTTTTATGATAGGTAACATTAAACAGGCCTCCGCCGGAGGAGGTCTCTCTGCTGCGGTAACCACAAGCGGAGCACTTATCGTTTGGGGAGGAGCTTATAGCGAAGAAGATCCGTCGAGCAGGGTGATTAAGACTGACGTTGCTGCGGTTGAAGTCGGTTCAGGCATCAACAAAATACTGTTTGTGCTAAATCCTGACGGAACGGTTGAGGTTATGAATGCGGCCACGAGGTCTGCAAAAAAAGTTATGGACGGCGTTCAAGAGATTCACGGTGTAGAAGGATACAACGCGTCATGCCTTGCGCTGAAGAAGGATGGCTCGCTGTGGCTGATAGAATCGGGTCAATTCGGTGATGACACACAGACAACAAGGATAATGAACGATGTGATTTCAGCGGCTGCGTATTCGCGGGATTTATTGGAATATGAAGATAAGCCTCTTTACGTTGTTAACAAAGCGGGACAGCTTTTGAAATCGGTTGACTCCAACCTGAAGAACTTTTCGGTTGTGCGGGAAGGCATTGTTTCCGTGTCTGCGGGCAGAACTCATGCGCTTGCCGTAACAACGGAAGGAAAGGTTGTTGCGTGGGGCAGCAACGGATACGGGCAGCTTGGCAGCGGGGTGACGGTGTTTGAAACCGAAAAGCCCGTCGCCGTAACCGGAATGAATAATGCGCTTTCCGTAACTGTCGGCGGGGGAGGAAGTTTTGCTCTCGTTGTGAAATCCGATCACAGCCTTTGGGCTTGCGGCATCAATGACAGAGGACAGCTCGGCAACGGCACGACCCAAGGTTCTGCTGAATACATCAAGATTATGGACGATGTTTCAAGGGCAGAGGCGGGGGAGAACTTTGCTTTTGCCGTGAAGCAGGACGGAACACTTTGGGCATGGGGTGCAAATGACAGAGGGCAGCTCGGCGACGGCACCACGATCGACCGCCTGTCGCCGGTGAAGGTTGCAGACGGAATCGCGGATACGAATGCATACTATGCACTTACGACCGACGGAAGAATGCTTGAAATCGGCAATGGATTTGCAGAGGCGGCGACAGGAGTAAGCAGGATTGTTGACTATAACCTCGCGATAATGACCGACGGCACACTTTGGAAGTGCTCAGTCAAATATGATGACGATTATATAACGGGTGATGTCGTCGATGCATGGAGCTACAATGATAATATGTACTATGCGATCAAAAATGATGGATCATTATGGGACATTTACTATAGATCTAACGGAAATACTAAGGAAACGAAACTTGCAGAAGGATTCGAATCTCTTTCGGGCTATCTTGTGTGGACATATGGAGCAGACGATTACCTTATGTTGATCGACACGAAGAATGATTTGTACAACGGCCGCACAGAGTGGGATGAAGACGGAAAATACATAAACCTCAAAAAAATAGCGGCCGATGTTTGCTTTGTGGCGACAAGCACGGTGACGGACTATGAGGGAACACATTTCTGTATTGACACGAGCGGTCAGCTTTATGCATTTGGCAAGAATTACTACGGAGTCTTTGGAAAAGGCAGAACGGCAGGATACAGCGACACACCCGTCACTGTTGCCTTTCCAAACTGATAATGCATTGATGTTCCTTACGGCAAACTGAACAAACGACCCACCGCCGCAAAACCGCGGCGGCGGGTCGTTTCACTGTCCGTGAATTGCCGCGGGATTTATCGTCTCATTCAACAGCCGCAGAAAGAACTTTGCCTATCGAGTCATTGATAACAAGGTTTGCATAGCTGTCATACGGAGTGATGGTTTTGTTAATCAAAACGAGTTTATTGCCGGAGTAATAATTAATAAGTCCGGCGGCGGGGTAGACTTGGAGCGATGTGCCGCCGACAATAAGCATATCGGCGCGGGATATATGCGCGACTGCGCCCGCAAGAACATCGGGATCGAGAGATTCTTCATAAAGCACAACATCGGGTTTTATCATGCCGCCGCAGGGGCAGTACGGAATGCCGCTGTGGTTTTTTACATATTCGGCATCAAAAAATCTGTTGCAGCGCATACAGTGATTGCGATGAATTGAACCGTGAAGCTCATAAACGTTTTTGCTGCCTGCAAGCTGGTGCAGCCCATCGATATTTTGAGTTACAACGGCTGTTAGTTTGCCCTGCGCCTCAAGTTTCGCAAGTGCAGCATGCGCGGCATTCGGCTTTGCGTCAGTTGTCAGAAGAAGTGTTTTATAGTATCTGAAGAAAATATCGGGCTTGCGTACGAAAAATGTATGCGAAAGCAGCTCTTCGGGAGGGTAACCGAATTGCTGAATGGCTTTAAAAATTCCGTTTTCACTGCGAAAATCCGAAATGCCGCTTTCTGTTGAAACACCGGCTCCGCCGAGAAAAACAACGCGCCTGCTGCTTTGGAGCATCTGCTTGAGATTATCGATTTTTTGTTCGAAATCTGATTTCGTATTTTTTATTTCGTTCATTTCTTCCGTTCCGATCCTTTTCTTTCAGTTTTGCTGATAAAGGCTTAAGCTTAACGCATCCTGCAAAAAAATTTTCGTCGGCGCCTTTGGATCAGCTTTTCCGAAATCAATTATATCATTTTTGTCTGTGAAAGCAATACCGAAAACGGAAACACTCTCCGCAGATTCACTTCCGTATAATAAGACGGCGAAAAATAAGGCACTCGGGAAAAATTTTGTCGGGAAACTCAATATATAGGTTGACTTAGCTTGCGGATAGGTCTATAATTCATATTATGGCGATGTTTGGCGGCGTTCATTTTCCGCCGATTCGCCCGGCACAATAAGCATTGCCGAAATTCAGAAACGGGGTATCTCTTTTTGCGCGGCGGACAGTTTTATGTACGCTGCCGAAATCCGAACGATGCTGCGGGCTTCTGAAATCAACTTTTTATTCGCCTTTTGGGGGAGATTATGAAACTGAATGAAATGACCGAGCAGCAGCTTCAGGAGTTCTATTCCGAAGTGCTTGCCGAGTATCAGAATTGTTTGGCACAGGGATTGAACCTCAACATGTCAAGAGGTAAGCCCGGGCTTGAGCAACTTGCACTTTCCGACGACTTGTTGAACATGTATATCGATCCTGCGGACACCAGACCCGACGGAGTTGAAGCTCGTAATTACGGCGAGCTTATGGGTTTGCCCGCATGCCGCCGACTTTTCGCCGAATTGCTCGGTGTGCGTTTCGAACAGGTTTTTGCCTGCGGAAATGCAAGCCTCACATTGATGTACGACCTTATTTCAAAGGCATATACCCACGGCCTGCTGCATTCGGAAAAGCCGTGGTGCAAGCTTGAAAAAGTCAAATTCCTCTGCCCGTCGCCAGGTTATGATCGCCATTTCAAAATTTCAGAAACATTCGGCATGGAGCTTATAACCGTTCCGATGCTTGAAAGCGGTCCGGATATGGATCTTGTTGAAAAACTTGTCAATGACGAGGCTGTAAAGGGCATGTGGTGCGTTCCGAAGTACTCAAACCCGGACGGAATCACCTATTCCGATGAAACGATTGCACGCCTTGCTTCGATGAAAACTGCGGCTCCCGATTTCACACTTGTTTGGGACAATGCGTATTGTGTACACGAATTTGAGGGCGATTTTGTTCCATTCGCGAACATGCTTGAAATTTGTGAAAAAGCGGGCAATCCTGACAGAGTTTTTGAATTTGCCTCAACGTCAAAAATCACTTTCCCGGGTGCGGGGGTTGCATGTTTTGCCTGCAGCGAAACAAACATGGCTTATATGAAAAAGCTTTTGGCGGCACAGGTTATAAGCTTCGACAAGCTGAATCAGCTTCGCCATGTGCTTTATTTCAAGAATGCAGCCGGTGTGCTTGCACACATGAAAAAACATGCCGCGATTTTGAAACCCAAATTCGATATCGTCAACAAATGCCTCGAGGAAGAACTTGCTCCGCTCGGCATTGCGTCTTGGCACAAGCCCACGGGCGGCTATTTCGTGAGTCTTTTTGTTCAGCAAGGCTGTGCAAAGCGTGTACATGAACTTTGCAGAAATGCAGGCGTTGTTATGACCGATGCGGGCGCAACCTATCCTTATAAAAATGACCCTGCGAACAGCAACCTCAGGATTGCTCCGAGTTTCCCGCCGCTTAACGAACTTGAACAGGCGATGCAGGTGCTTTGTGTATGCGTAAAGCTCGCAGCCGCAGAAAAGCTGCTCGGCAAATAATTTTAATCCTATTTCGGAGGAAAAAACAATGACAAAAATGATGGATGCTCTTGTAAAGACAGAAGCAGGAAAAGGTCTGAAACTGATGCAGGTTCCCGTGCCCGAACCCAAAATGGGCGAGGTCCTCATCAAAATTCGCAAAACCGCAATTTGCGGCACGGATGTTCATATATATAACTGGGATCCCTGGGCACAGCAGCATATCCATCCCGCAATGACGATAGGTCATGAATATGTCGGTGAAATTGCACAGCTCGGCGAAGGCGTAAAAGAACTCTATGTCGGCCAGCGTGTTTCCGGCGAAGGCCATATCGTTTGCGGTCACTGCCGCAACTGCCGCAGCGGCAACGGACAGTGGTGCGCACACACCAAGGGTGTCGGCGTTGATCGTGACGGTGCTTTTGCAGAATATCTCTGCATTCCCGCAACCAACGTTATTCCCATGGATAAAAACGATATTCCCGATGATCTCATCTCGTTCTTTGACGCATACGGCAACGCAACGCACACCGCACTGATGTTCGACGTCGTCGGTGAAGATGTTCTGATTACGGGTGCAGGTCCCATCGGCATGATGGCCGCCGGCATCTGCAAACACAACGGCGCCCGCAACGTTGTTATCACCGATGTAAACGAATACCGCCTTGAGCTTGCACGCAAAATGGGCGCAAATCGTCCCGTTAATGTTGCAAAGGAAAAGCTCGAGGATGTCATGAAGGAGCTCGGCATCGTCGAAGGTTTCGATGTTGCACTTGAAATGAGCGGCAACGGCGGAGCACTCAACCAGCTCATCCACTCCATGCGCAACGGCGGCAAGGTTGCTCTTCTCGGCATCGCCGGCCCCGGCACTGTTGTTGACTGGAACGAGATAATCTTCAAGGGTCTCAATATTCAGGGCATTTACGGCAGGAAAATGTTCGAAACTTGGTACAAGATGGGCGCAATGGTTCAGGCAGGTCTTGACCTCACCCCGATGGTAACTCACAGGTTCAACTATCGTGACTTTGAAAAGGGTTTTGAAGCAATGAACAGCGGCAGCAGCGGCAAGGTTGTTCTCGATTGGACAAAGTAACCGCCGCATTGCCGATTCGGACAATATTTATGTTTTAACTGATTTTTCGGAGGTAAAAAAATGAAAAAAGCATACGAAATCTTTCGCAGCGAACTTGATTCCATCAAAGAAGCGGGCACCTACAAGGATGAGCGCATAATCACAACCCCTCAGAAGGCTCGCATCGACACTACCGTTGCAAAGGGCGTTCTCAACATGTGCGCAAACAACTACCTCGGCCTTTCCAACAATCCCGAGGTTATCGCAGCAGCAAAGGCAAGCTATGATGAGTGGGGCTTCGGTCTCTCCTCCGTACGTTTCATTTGCGGCACTCAGCTGATCCACAAGCAGCTCGAACGCAAAATCGCAGATTTTCTCGGCATGGATGACTGCATTCTGTACACTTCCTGCTTCGATGCAAACGGCGGTCTGTTCGAGACTCTTCTCGGTGCGGAAGACGCAATCATTTCCGATGAGCTGAACCATGCAAGCATCATCGACGGCGTTCGCCTTTGCAAAGCAAAGAGATTCCGCTATAAGAACAACAACATGGAAGACCTTAAGACTCAGCTTGAAGCAGCAAAGGATTGCAGAATCAAAGTTATTGCAACCGACGGCGTTTTCTCCATGGACGGTTTCATTGCCAACCTGCCCGCAATCTGCGATCTTGCGGATGAATACGGCGCACTTGTAATGGTTGATGACAGCCATGCTGTCGGCTTCATGGGCGAACACGGCAAGGGCACTCACGAACATTGCGGTGTTATGGGCCGTGTTGACATCATCACCGGCACCCTCGGCAAAGCACTCGGCGGCGCAAGCGGCGGTTACACGGCAGCTCGTCAGGAGGTTATTGACATGCTTCGTCAGAAGTCCCGTCCGTATCTGTTCTCCAACACGCTTTCACCCGCAATTTGCGCAGCATCCATCAAGGTATTCGATATGCTGAACGAATCCACTGCACTCCGCGACAAGGTTCACGAGAATACACGTTATTTCCGTGAGCAGCTCGGCAAGCTCGGCTTCGATGTTCCCGAAAGCACTCATCCCATCGTTCCCGTCATGCTCTATGATGCAAAGGTAGCACAGGAATTCGCAAGGCGCATGCTTGAAAAGGGAGTTTACGTTGTCGGCTTCTGCTATCCCGTTGTTCCCATGGGCAAAGCGAGGATCCGCACGCAGGTTTCCGCAGGTCACACAAAAGAAGACCTCGATTTCGCAGTAAAATGCTTCAAAGAGGTCAAAGAAGAAATGGGCATCTGACAATTTGCGCATAGCGGCCTGATTTTTGGGCAGAAATAAGATATGCTTCATCTGTAGACGATGCGAGCAGTTAGATTTGCCTGAATGATATATTTTAAACGGGCGGTTGCAATAACCGTCCGTTTATGTATAATTATAGAAATAAAAACAAGGAGGATTGGAATCATGGAAAAAAAGATTATCCTGAGCGGCATTCAACCGAGCGGCATACCAACTTTAGGCAATTACGTCGGGGCGCTGCGCAATTGGAAGCTTCTTCAGAGTGATGACAAATTCTGCTATTATTGCGTTGCCAATATGCACGCTTTGACCGTCAGGCAGGATCCCAAGCTCCTGCTTGAGCGTTCCTTCGGAATGGCTGCATTGCTTATTGCATGCGGTGTTGATCCGACAACTTCGCCCGTTTTCATCCAGAGTGATGTGCATCAACATGCTGAGATGAATTGGGTGCTTGCCTGCAACACATATATGGGCGAGCTGAACAGGATGACTCAGTTCAAGGACAAGAGTGCAAAGCATGCCGACAATATCAATGCCGGTTTGTATACCTACCCGGTGCTGATGGCGGGGGATATTCTGCTTTATCAGGCGGATCTGGTTCCCGTCGGAAATGACCAGAAACAGCATGTTGAAATAACACGCGATATTGCCGCACGCTTCAATAATGCCTACGGCGAAACATTCAAACTTCCCGAGCCGTACATTCCGAAAGTGGGCGGCAGAGTAATGAGCCTTACCGATCCGGAAAAGAAAATGAGCAAATCGGACACCAACCCGAATTCGTATATTTCGATTCTCGATGAACCGGCGGTGATAACAAAGAAGTTTAAGCGCGCAGTTACGGACAGCGAAGGGCGAATTGCATATGAAGAAGGACGCCCCGGCATGAACAACCTGCTTTCCATTTACAGTGCGATGACAGGAAAAACAATAGAACAGACCGTTGCGGAATTTGAAGGCTGCGGTTACGGCACGCTTAAAACCGCCGTTGCGGATGCGGTTATTGCCGAGATTGAACCCGTGCAGACAGAGTACAGGCGCATACTGGCGGACAAGGCAGAGCTTGAGCGCATAACAAAGGACGGTGCACGCCGCGCTTCCGAAGCCGCAGAAAAAACGTTGGATCTTGTTTACAGGCGCGTCGGGTTGAGATGAATTCAAAAACAACAGAAGCTGTGTCAGCCGTTTTTGCTGTTGAACACTGAAAAAACAAAGGGAGCACTGCCGCATAGACGGGTGTCCGTAAAACAGTTAATCCTCCGTATGGCTTAGACCATGCGGAGGATTTGTTTATGTCTAATCTTCAAACTTGCTGGCGGCAAACGGTTTGTCAAAACCGTTTGCGGACGGCAAGTCCACAAGGGATAGCCGCATAAGCGGCGCAAGGGGGTGTAGCCACCTTGACGGAACGAAGTGACGCAACATTCCCGGTCGGGCAGTTTTCTTCTGTTGACCGGGAATGAAGCGACCCAGGACGCACATACTCCCGATAGGAGAGTATAGAAGTGCGCCCTTTAGTTCCTAAAGGGATTTTATCAGTTCGACAAACTGAAAGTTTCCGTTGCTTGTCTATTTATATAAAGCCTCTTTTTTTTGCTTCTTCAATCAATATAGGTTGAATTAAAGGATATGTCCAATTTTCAACTAACTTATCTGAAATCAATATCTTCTCAATCTCACTATGTAATTCCTCAAATGAGTTAATGTCTGCAATAAATAACATTCCGAAAGTTTCATCGTCAAAAGATTAACAGGCACTCGCCCTATCTCTCCATAACTCTCCATAAGTGTTACCCGTATTACCTTTTTGGGATTTCTACTTTCCCTAACTCGGCCTATCACTCCATAGCACTCCGTAAGTTTAGTATTACGATAGTATAAAGAAAAGCCTTAACCATTTGTTTGTGGTCAAGGCTTTCGTTTTTACTGTATTTCTTCTATTTCGCCAGTATCTTTGTTTACATGGTATTCTTTAAGGAGCATACCGCTGAAAAGCAATTTTGCATCATGTTCTTCTTTGTCAACATATTCATACACAGACACATCGAGCAGATTTCCCATGACAGAGATTTTAGTTGTTGTCTTGTAATTGAAGTTGACTATTGCATGGATTTCATCATCGCTCTTGAAATACTCTTTGTAGTAGTCCAAAGCATAGTCCTGCATTTCAATGTTTTCTGCGATTGAGGCAATTCTCCAATTACCTGTCACATCATTAGGAACATTGGTAACTACAAAGGACATATCATCTTTTGCTGTGCTTTCGTTTTGCTTTTCCTCTGTCTGCTGTTCTGCTGAACTGATAGTGTCCTTTGCTCCGTCCTCAACGCTGTCTTTTGTTCCAGTATTTCCGAAGATAGCGGCCAGAATAACGACAACGATTACCCAAAACCACCACTTCTTGAAAATCGGCTTTTTGACTCCGTTTTTGGTTGCTTTATCTTTCATAATGCCATACCTCCAAGTTTTGGTTGATATTAGCATTATAGCAGAGTGTAATACAAAAGTACAGTATAATTTTAACTCACTATTGTGTCATAGTTTTATGTCCCTTGTCAATACTATAATGTAATTAAAATCAATGGAGGAATTGCATTATGGAGAAATTTATCGTAACACCTAAAGAAGATAAATCTGTCACCATGACGATACGCATAGATAGAGCCTTGCAAGAGGAATATAACGATTTAGCAGCTAAGACGAATCGTTCTCGTAATGAACTAATCAGCATGGCTTTACAATATGCCCTTGACCACATGGAATTGAAAGATGAATGATGACTAAATGAGAGCCTTCGGATTTTTTCCTCTGGCTCTCAATTATTTATGCGTTCAATCGTAAGAACTCATTTACCTTTGTTGCTACTTCCTCTTGCTGTTCCTCAAAGCTATGAGCATAGATGTTCATTGTTGTGGAACAGGTTGAATGTCCTAATGTCTTTGATATTTCAATGATGTTGACTTCCAGATAATTAAGCAAGGTAGCACATGAATGTCTCAACCCATGAAGCGGAATAATCGGTAATTCCTCTAATCCCTCAGCCTTTGCTTTGTCTGGATTATTCTGCACCCACTCATTATAGCGGTGTAAATGCTTTGTAAAATACTGATATGGTGTTGTATGCCCCATAAGCTTTCCGTCTGCTTGAATGAATAGATTACCGCCATTGCTCAAATCGCCTTGCCATGCAGTACCATGACTAAATCGTGTCTGTATGTACTCAAAGTGATACTGCTTCAAAAGTGGGATTACATCATCTGGAATAGATACCTTTCTGACAGATTTCTTTGTCTTAGGTTCTTTATAATCAAATCCGTTTTCCGTCATACCCACAGACTTTGAAATAGAGATTTTCTTTTCCTTAAAATCAATGTCATTCCAGTGCAAAGCAAGTGTTTCGCCTTTTCTGAATCCACAGAACAATGAGAGAGTAAAGAACACTTTGTATTGTGTAGGCACAGTATAGGATTCTGTGTACTCATTCACATAGTATGGTTTACCTGTATCATCAATACGCTGATGGCCTTTGTAGGTTACCTCGTATGACATATCCAGAGATTTCATAAACATCAATGCTTGCTTTGGAGTAAAGAACTTTAAGCCCTCGTCCTCGTCTTTTCTCTTTGGTTTTTGTGCGTCTTGGCAAGGATTGTTCTCAATCATGCTGTAACGCTTGGCTGTCTTAAAAATCAGATTCAACACATTAGCAAATCTCTTTATTGTACCTGCGGAATAATCGTCAACCAGAGTTCTATAAAAGGCTTCAATGTGTGGTGTTTTGATATGAGCAATCTTGTCTCCCTTAAAGTAGGGAATGATTCTACTTTCCAAAACCTGTTTATATCCTGCATAGGTACCATAAGCAATGTTATCTTTAACACTCTCAAGCCATTTGTATGCAAAATCTTCAAATGACATTTTTTCTGCGTTGTAGTCGTAGCCATATTTCAGTTTATCTTCCATATCCATGGCATACTTCTTCGCTTCTCGTTCTTGTTGTTTGGGTGTTGCTGACTGATTGACTGAATATGTAAGATTCTTAACCAGTTTGTTTCCCTTTTTATCGTATCCTTGACAGATAACTATGCGATAAACAACTCTACCGCTTTTGTACTCAACTCTTTTAACAGATGTTCACGCTCCTTGTTGTAGGATTCCAGTTCTCTATGAATTTCTGTTTTACTTTATTTTGTGTGAGATGAGATAAAATCTCTTGTTTTTCCTGTATCTCTGCTTTGAGAGATTCGATCAGCATATTGTAAGCCTGTGTTCCCGTTTTGGGTTTATGCTTCAATGTAATGTCTGCTGATATGCGTTCTACCTGCATTAGTGAACACCCCCTTATTGTTAATGTACTGTTATCTGTTTGTGTATCTGTCTACTTTATAGACACTTTTTGAAATTCTTAATTTGCTCAAACACATCAAATAATGGCTTTTATACACTCATAAATGCTGTTTTACACATAGATTTTGAGTTTTGCACTTTCTTGATTTTGGGGTCGCAGGGTACCAATTATTAGTACCTTAGAAGCCCTCTTTTATAATGAATTGTGCATTTGCTTTACGGTTCGTATTACATCTTCTGGCATACCAAAATTGTTTTCACGATAATATGCAATGACCTGTTTTGACCTGTCGCCCTGTTTCTTAAACGCATACCATTTTTTCAATGCCTTGCGTAGCACCTCAACATCAACAATACATTCCTTGCATTTGTATAAAGTTTCACTAATTTCTTTACCAGAGTTAGAGGTCGTCAAACATTCAAACACCTCTTGCACACAACCATTCAGCATAGGTTTAATGTTCTTTTCGCATATATCAGTAAATGTTTCTTGGTATTGGTCAATTAGCTTTCGTAAAGACTTTCTTGTGAGAATATCCTCTAATGACATTCTATCGGCATACATACTATCGAGCATTCGTTCTAAGAATACAAACTCAACACGAATAAGGTTGCTTTCCACTAACGGATTTCCTTTATCATTTTGTTCCTTAGACTTGTTGTAAACTTTCAAACGGTAATAATGGTCTTTTCTGTATATAATGCTGTCTTGGTCCTTACGAAATTTCTTTCGTCAGTCTTTGCTCCGTTCATATTCAATACCTCACATTCTTTGCTCACATATATTCATCAATGCAATTCACATCAATGCTGTTCAAGATTTCCCTTAACTTGATAAATTCTTCCTTAGAGAAAGTGATACCACGCAAAGGATATTGCAATCCGTCTCTGTCAGATACTCGCCATGCTCTAATATCAAACACAGGCTTCTTGTCGTTCCACTTTACAATCGACACTTCCTTTGAGAATCCACGAAAGCCCACCATGATAGTGTCAATATGTTCCTTAACTTCGTACTCGGTAATCTTACCAGCATTACACGCAAATTCATGCTTATTTGTTTTGTTATCCATTTTCCTTGTTCCTTTCCTTTTGATTTTAGGCAACAAAAAAGAGAAGCCAGTTAAACCTCGTCTAAAGGTAACTTTGCTTCTCTAAGCATTCAAAATATTAAATTAACTGGTCTTTTCCGACCTGTATATATTATACCACATTGTTTTCTGAAAGTACATAGGCAAAATAAACTTTTTTCCTTATTTTTCCGACTATTTTCTTGAGGTCCTTTTTATATATAATCCTCAGATTAACCAGATTGACCCCAGATTGATTTTAATGGATTAACCTATATTTTATATATCCTATTCCTAAAAGTCAATTCTGGATTATCTGGGAACTTCTGATGATACCCCTTAAATAAACAGTAATACAATAGTATAAAGTTGTTATGCCTATCCACAAAATACAAAGAAAATTAAGGGCAAATAAACCGAAACTCATTTGTTCAGTTTTGCATTGTGCAGTATGAGAGATAATTGTCTGAAAAGCCTTTAACTGCAATACTTTGTTGACCTTTTCTGCCTTGCAAAAAGTAAAACTCAATGCTATGCTTTTGCTATATTGCTTGTGATGTCAGTATTACGCTTGCTGAACAAACAAGCACAATCGTCAAAATTTTCATTTACTCGTGTCTTTCCTTTAACAGAATACACACATATTGGTTCAATTCTAAAATCAACTGCTCCTGTTTCTTCTTGTAATTCTCTTTTAGCTGTTTCTAAAATACTTTCTCCAGGTTCTCTGTGACCTCCTGGTATTTCATAAGTCTCTCTTTCTTTGTGTTTACAGAATATCCACTTGTTATCTGTTTTGGATATTATCACTGCAAACTTCAAAAATTCATCTGCGACATTGTCATAAAATTTTACTTCTACCATTCTATCAATACCTCGTCAAATTCCGATTCATAATGTAAGAGTAAGGTCTATCCGGCCTTGCTCTTTTCCTTTAAAATGGAGGTATGGTCTGACGAAATTTCCGATTGGGACACCACGCCCGCAGACAAATGTGTCAGCCAGCCTCCATTGTTTTGTGCTCGATTCAGCAAGTTGGGACATAGCTCCCGTTTCACGATTGAATATGTGCGTACTTTGGAAAAGCTGGATAGCCATAAATCGAAACGAAAGAAGGAATGTCAATGCTCGCAGTAGGAATCGATATTTCCAAGTCAAAAAGTGTAGCAGCCATCTTAAACCAAGATGGATCAATGCACACAAGTCCTTTTGAATTCCACCATACGCAGCCCGAACTAGACGCTTTCATCAAGTATATTTTGAATAGCAATCAATCTGCTACCATCTTAATGGAAAATACCGGGCATTACCATTATCCTGTTCTGAAAGCGTTTCGGGAAGCCGGGCTCCCTGTTTGTATGGTTAATGCCTATCAAATCAAGAAATTCGGAGACATGGATCTTCGCAAGGCCAAAACGGACAAGAAAGATGCAGTGCGGATTGCCAGATATGCATTGGAAAAGAGTTATTCTCTGGTTCCATACACATCTATGGAGCAGAAATACGAAGATTTGAAATTTTTGGCACGACAGTATAATCAGCGAATGCTTACCCTTAAAACCAACAAAGTATTTCTACTTAATCTATTGGATGAAACGATGCCTGGCATAACCAACATTCTGCCTCTAACGACCAGAACGCCAGAAACCAGTCTTTCCGTTCTCTTTATCAATCGTTTTAAATCCTACGATCGTATAAAGAAAATGGGAAAAAGTCGTTTCCTTGACGCATTTGAAAAAATCACAAGAAAATCTCGAAATCGCCAAACCAAAACATATGGGTTGGCAATTTACGAAGCTGCATTACGCAATATCACAACAAGAGGAGAAAACGAATACACTCTTGCGGCTCAAGATCAATGCCTTGAACTTGTCTGTGAATCCCAAAAGGCCGCTGATTCAATTATTCTAAAGATGCAGACATTGGCTGAAACATTGCCTGAATACGCCGTGCTGCGTTCTATGGCTGGTGTGGGTGATAGACTCGGTCCACTTATCCTTGCTGAAATTGGCGATATCCGCCGCTTTCACAGTGGAAAAGCACTCAACGCTTATGCTGGTAACGATGCGCCTCCATATCAGTCTGGAACATTTGAGAGCCACAATCGCCACATATCAAAACGTGGGAATGCGGCTCTCAGAAAGTATTGCTTTGAGGTTATGCAGGCACTCAAACTTACACAACCTCAAGATGACCCTGTCTACCTTTTTCTGCTCAAAAAGGAACAGGAAGGGAAACCGTATAATGTAGCTAAAATGGCCGGGGTCAACAAGTTTCTCCGCATCTACTACGCGAGAGCGATGGAAACGCTCAAGCAACAGTAACCACTGACTCCTATTATATAGTTTTTTCAAAAATCCACAACTGCTGTGGGTTCAATTTAATGCGCCCTTTTTCCAAAAGAAAATCGAAAAATCTATAAAAAACTCTTGACAAACACATTAGCAAGATTTATCTGACTGTTATAAACGCACGAACACCTGCAACAGTCAAAAAAGTACATCCCTGAGGAGGCAGTACCATAGGGGTACCTCCGCATTTTCTTCATTATACCATAATAAGCCCTGCACCGGTAGCTGTAGGTTCCGGTGCAGGGCTTATTTTATGCTGAAATTTACTGCGTTGGTTTATGCCTTGTCCACGGCGTAGTCGGACCAGCTGTCGGCGGTGGCGGCACCGGAGGTATCCACATTCTGTCTCTTATACACATCTGACGCTGCCGAC
>ENA-OZFZ01000548-OZFZ01000548.1-human-gut-metagenome-genome-assembly--contig:-NODE-548-length-18397-cov-5.794897_pt1 | contig 18397 bp, 31 predicted proteins | sample MGYA00244621_ERZ653640 | MGnify/ENA primary metagenome ERZ653640 (study PRJEB26926, sample SAMN06165019) | human gut metagenome | biome: ENVO:00009003; feature: ENVO:2100002; material: ENVO:00002003... | reverse complement strand
ACACAAGGCTATTCGTCGGCAGCGTCAGATGTGTATAAGAGACAGTTATATGTATTGAATAATGAGAATAATATAGTACCTTTGCACCGATTTAGATAGAAGGTGTGTGAACTCGGTGATACTGAATGAGTAAACCCCGAATACCTGTTCTAAAGATGAAAATTGAATATTAATTATACAATCAAAGTTTAAAAAGAAAAAGAAATGCCTACAATTCAGCAATTAGTTAGAAAAGGAAGGGAAACTTTGGTGGAAAAGGGTAAGTCACCAGCATTGGATTCATGTCCTCAAAGACGTGGTGTTTGCGTGCGTGTTTACACAACTACACCGAAAAAACCGAATTCAGCAATGCGTAAAGTAGCCAGAGTTCGTTTAACAAATGGTAAAGAGGTCAACTCTTATATTCCGGGAGAAGGTCACAACTTGCAAGAGCACTCAATTGTATTGGTAAGAGGTGGTCGTGTAAAGGATCTTCCAGGTGTTCGTTACCATATCGTACGCGGTACTTTGGATACGGCAGGCGTAAACGGTCGTACACAGCGTCGTTCTAAATACGGTGCTAAGCGTCCTAAAGCTGGAGCAGCAGCTGCAAAAGGTAAAAAGTAATTTTTATCCCCTTTCAAACTGAGAATTTAAATTAAGTATTAAAGCTGGTTTGAGTATTTGGATAGGCTAAGGGTTGAGTAAATGGTTCAGCGGAACCGTTGAAGACAAATAAAAGGCAACCAAAGAAAAAAACGAAATTTTAGAAAGAACAATGAGAAAAGCAAAACCAAAGAAAAGACAGGTATTGCCAGATCCTGTTTTCGGTGATGTTAAGGTTACGAAATTCGTTAACCATTTAATGTATGACGGTAAGAAAAATACCGCCTATGAAATTTTTTATTCCGCTTTGGAATCAGTAAAGGCTAAATTGCCTAATGAAGAAAAATCTGCGCTTGAGATTTGGAAAGCAGCGCTTGATAATATTACTCCACAGGTAGAAGTTAAATCACGTCGTGTAGGTGGTGCTACATTCCAAGTACCTACAGAAATCCGTCCTGATCGTAAGGAATCAATCTCTATGAAGAACTTGATTATTTTCGCTCGCAAACGTGGTGGTAAGACAATGTCTGATAAATTGTCTGCTGAAATCGTTGACGCATTCAATAATCAAGGTGGTGCATTCAAGAGAAAAGAGGATATGCATCGTATGGCAGAAGCTAACCGTGCATTCGCTCATTTTAGATTTTAAATTCATTTAGCAAGCAGAAAAACAATACAATGGCGACAAAAGCTGACGAACAATTAAAATTTACCAGAAACATTGGTATTATGGCACACATCGATGCCGGAAAGACTACGACTTCTGAACGTATTCTTTTCTACACTGGTTTGACTCACAAAATCGGTGAAGTGCATGATGGCGCTGCTACTATGGACTGGATGGAACAAGAGCAAGAACGTGGTATCACTATCACATCTGCTGCAACTACTACTTTCTGGAACTACAAAGACAATAAGTATAAAATTAACTTGATTGATACTCCGGGGCACGTAGACTTTACAGTTGAGGTTGAACGTTCTTTGCGTATCTTGGATGGTGCTGTTGCTGCATTCTGTGCTGTAGGTGGTGTTGAGCCGCAGTCAGAAACTGTATGGCGTCAAGCTGATAAATATAATGTACCGCGTATTGGTTATGTAAATAAGATGGACCGTTCTGGTGCAAACTTCTTTGAGGTAGTTCGCCAGGTTAAGGATGTCTTAGGTGCTACACCTTGCCCAATTCAGATTCCAGTAGGAGCTGAAGAAACTTTCAAGGGCGTTGTTGACTTGGTTCAGATGAAAGCTATTATCTGGCACGATGAAACAATGGGTGCAGAATATGAAGTAGATGATATTCCTGCTGATTTGCAAGCTGAAGCAGAAGAGTGGAGAGACAAAATGCTTGAAACCTTGGCAGAATGCGATGATACTTTGATGGAGAAATATTTTGATGATCCTTCAACAATCACTGAAGAAGAAATCAAAGCTGCTATCCGCAAGGGTACTTTGTCAATGCAAATCAACCCGATGATTTGTGGTTCTTCATTTAAGAATAAAGGTGTTCAGACATTGCTTGATGCGGTTTGTGCGTATTTGCCAAGCCCGGAAGATACTCCGGCTATTGAAGGAACTGATCCAAGAGACCCAAGTGTTACTATTACACGTAAGCCTTTGTTTGAAGAACCTCTTACAGCTTTGGCATTTAAGATTGCAACAGACCCGTATGTTGGCCGTTTGTGCTTCTTCCGTGTTTATTCTGGTTCAATGCAGGCTGGTTCTTATATCTTGAACGCTCGCTCAGGTAAGAAAGAACGTATTTCACGTTTGTTCCAAATGCACTCTAACAAACAGAATCCGATGGAAGCAATCGGGTGTGGAGATATAGGTGCAGGCGTTGGTTTCAAGGATATCCGTACTGGTGATACATTGTGTGACGAAAATAATCCGATTACATTGGAATCTATGGAGTTCCCTGATCCTGTTATTGGTATCGCAGTTGAGCCTAAGACTCAAAAAGACTTGGACAAGCTGGGTATGGGATTGGCTAAATTAGCTGAGGAAGACCCAACATTCCGTGTTCAGACAAATGAAGAAACAGGTCAGACAGTTATTAGTGGTATGGGTGAGCTTCACTTGGATATCATCATTGACCGTTTGAAACGTGAGTTCAAGGTTGAATGTAACCAGGGCAAACCTCAGGTTTCTTATAAGGAAGCAATTACGAAACCTATCGAATTGCGTGAAGTATACAAGAAGCAGTCTGGTGGACGTGGTAAATTCGCAGATATCATCGTTCGCATGGAACCTGCAGATGAAGGCTTCGAAGGTACATTGCAGTTTGTTGATGAAGTGAAAGGTGGTAACATTCCTAAGGAATTCATCCCTTCAGTACAGAAAGGTTTCGAAAAGGCAATGAAGAATGGTATTTTGGCTGGTTATCCTTTGGATAAGTTGAAAGTTACTTTGATTGATGGTTCTTTCCACCCAGTTGACTCCGACCAGTTGTCATTTGAGATTGCAGCTATCCAAGCATTCAAGAATGCTTCAGAAAAGGCAGGTCCAGTATTGATGGAACCTATCATGCAGATGGAAGTTGTTACTCCTGAAGAAAGCATGGGTGATGTAATTGGTGACTTGAACAAACGTCGTGGTCAAGTAGAAGGTATGGAGACAAGCCGTACGGGTGCTCGTATCGTTAAGGCAAAAGTTCCATTGGCTGAAACATTTGGTTATGTAACAGCTTTGCGTACTATCACTTCGGGTCGTGCTACTTCATCAATGCAGTTCTCTCATTACGCTCAAGTATCTTCAGCTATTGCTAAGCAAGTATTAACTGAAGTTCAAGGACGTGCTGATTTGATCAAATAATTATAATAAAGAAACATACATTATAAATATGAGCCAAAAGATCAGAATTAAATTAAAGTCTTACGATTATTCATTGGTAGATAAGTCTGCAGAGAAAATCGTAAAGACTGTAAAGGCTACTGGTGCTGTAGTAAGTGGTCCAATTCCCCTGCCTACACACAAGCGTATCTTTACTGTGAACCGCTCAACATTCGTTAATAAGAAATCTCGTGAGCAGTTCGAATTATCTTCTTACAAGAGATTAATTGATATCTATAGTTCAACTGCTAAAACTGTAGATGCATTAATGAAGCTTGAATTACCAAGTGGTGTAGAAGTAGAAATTAAGGTGTAATTTTTTAATTATTAGTGAAATGCCAGGATTATTAGGAAAGAAAATCGGAATGACATCCGTTTTCAGTGCCGAGGGAAAAAATCTTCCATGCACTGTTATCGAAGTGGGTCCTTGTGTAGTTACACAGATTAAGACTTTGGAAAATGATGGCTATGAAGCTGTACAGTTGGGTTTTGAAGACAAGAAAGAGAAACACACAACACAGCCTGAAATGGGTCATTTCAAGAAGGCAGGTGTAGCTCCCAAGAGATACTTGGCTGAGTTCAAGAATTTTGAGACCGAATACAAATTAGGCGACGTAATTACTGTCGATTATTTAGAAAATGCTGGTTTCGTTGATGTAATCGGTACTTCTAAGGGTAAAGGTTTCCAAGGTGTTGTAAAACGCCACGGTTTTGGTGGTGTTGGTCAGACTACTCACGGTCAACATAACCGTGCTCGTAAACCGGGTTCTATTGGTGCTTGTTCTTACCCAGCAAAAGTATTCAAAGGCATGCGTATGGGTGGCCAATTGGGAAATGAACGTGTAACTGTTCAAAACTTGCAGGTTATCAAAGTATTGCCGGAACATAACCTCTTATTGTTGAAGGGATCTGTTCCAGGTGCAAAAGGTTCAATCGTTTTAATTGAAAAGTAATGGAACTGAGCGTATTAAATATCAAAGGTGAAGATACCGGAAAGAAAGTGACTTTGAACGATGCTATTTTTGGCATTCAACCTAATGACCATGCTATTTACTTGGATGTTAAACAGTATTTGGCAAACAAGCGTCAGGGAACTCACAAGTCAAAGGAAAGAAGCGAGGTGTCAGGTAGTACTCGCAAATTAATCCGTCAAAAAGGCGGTGGCGGCGCACGTCGTGGTGATATCAACTCTCCTGTATTGGTAGGCGGTGGCCGTGTGTTTGGTCCGACACCAAGAGATTATAGCTTTAAATTGAACAAGAAAGTAAAATCTCTTGCTCGTAAGTCTGCTTTGTCTTATAAGGCACAGAATGGTGCAATTGTGGTAGTGGAAGATTTCTCTTTTGAAGCTCCTAAGACTAAAGAATTTATAACAATTGCTAAAAACCTCAAAGTGGCTGACAAAAAGCTTCTTGTGGTTTTACCAGAGAAGAATAATTTCGTATATTTGTCTGCTCGCAATTTACAGAAAGCTAATATAATAACAGTTAATGATATCAATACTTACAGCGTATTGGATGCTGCTAATTTAGTCTTGACTGAAAGTGCTGTTGCAGCAATTGATAATCTTTTTAAAGCTTAAGGAGTACAGAAATGGGAATAATTATTAAACCAATTGTAACAGAGAAGCAAACAGCAATCACAGAGAAGTTCGCTAATCGTTATGGATTTCGTGTTTCTCCAGATGCTAACAAATTGGAGATCAAAAAAGCTGTAGAAGCAATGTATAACGTGACAGTTGTTGATGTTAATACTATGAATTATTCAGGTAAACGCAAAACCCGTTATACTAAGTCAGGAATGATTAACGGCAAAGAAGCAGCTTTCAAAAAAGCTATCGTGACGTTGAAAGAAGGAGAAACAATTGATTTCTTTAGTAATATCTAAAAAAAGAAATGGGAATACGTAAATTAAAGCCCACAACACCGGGGCAGAGACACAAAGTTATTGGTGCATTTGATAAAATCACTGCAAGTACACCAGAAAAGTCTCTTGTAGTAGGTAAGAAAAGTACAGGTGGTCGTAACAACACTGGTAAGATGACAATGCGTTACATCGGTGGCGGTCACAAACAAAAGTACAGATTTATCGATTTCAAGAGAAACAAAGATGGCATTCCTGCAACAGTTAAGTCAATCGAGTACGACCCAAACCGTACATCTCGTATTGCTTTGTTGTATTATGCTGACGGAGCCAAGAGTTATATCATCGCTCCTAATGGCTTGGAAGTTGGCCAAACAGTGGTTTCAGGTAGCGATGTAGCTCCTGAGGTAGGTAATACTTTGCCAATGGCAAATATTCCTGTCGGTACTATTATTCACAACATTGAGCTTCGTCCAGGTCAGGGTGCTAAGTTAGTTCGCTCTGCTGGTGCTTTCGCTCAGCTGACTTCAAAAGAAGGCGCTTATGCAATCATCAAGATGCCTTCAGGCGAAACCAGAAAGATTCTTGCCGCTTGTAAAGCTACAATCGGTGCAGTAGGTAATTCAGACCATGGTCTTGAAAAATCAGGTAAAGCCGGTCGTTCTAGATGGTTAGGTCGTCGTCCGCACAACCGTGGTGTCGTTATGAACCCAGTTGATCACCCAATGGGTGGTGGTGAAGGACGTGCTTCCGGAGGTCATCCAAGATCACGCAATGGCTTATATGCTAAGGGCTTGAAGACAAGAGCTCCGAAGAAACATTCTTCAAAATACATTATTGAAAGAAGAAAGAAATAATCTGATTAATTGAGTAAACTATGAGTCGTTCATTAAAAAAAGGCCCGTATATTAATGTAAAGCTTGAGAAGAAAGTCCTGGCTATGAATGAGTCAGGCAAAAAAGCTGTCGTTAAAACATGGGCAAGAGCTTCAATGATTTCGCCTGATTTCGTAGGCCATACTATTGCAGTTCACAATGGAAATAAATTTATTCCTGTTTTTGTAACCGAAAATATGGTAGGTCACAAGTTAGGTGAATTCTCACCAACTCGTACATTCCGTGGCCATGCCGGAAACAAGAAAAAATAATCGGTAAGCGGGAACCTAAAACAGAAAAAAAGAATCAAAAATGGGTGCTAGAAAAAGAATATCAGCTGAAAAGAGAAAAGAAGCCCAAAAAACTATGTATTTCGCAAAATTGCGTAATGTTCCAACTTCCCCTCGTAAGATGCGTTTGGTAGTTGACATGGTTCGCGGTATGGAAGTATATCGTGCACTTGGTGTCTTAAAGTTTTCTAACAAAGAGGCTGCAGTAAGAGTAGAAAAATTGCTTCGTTCAGCAATTGCTAATTGGGAGCAGAAAAATGAACGTAAAGCAGAAGCTGGAGAATTGTATATTTCTTTGATAAGTGTAGATTGCGCTACTACTTTGAAAAGAATGCGTCCGGCTCCTCAAGGAAGAGGTTACAGAATTCGTAAACGTTCGAACCATGTAACTCTGTTTGTTGATACACTTAGTAAAAACGATAGTCAAAATTAATTTGTAGATGGGACAAAAAGTTAATCCGGTTAGTAATCGTTTAGGAATCATCCGTGGATGGGATTCCAATTGGTATGGCGGCAGAAATTACGGAGATACTTTATTAGAAGATAGCAAGATCCGTAAGTACATGAATGCCCGTCTTGCAAAAGCTAGTGTATCTCGTATCGTGATTGAGCGTACTTTGAAGTTAATTACTATTACAGTATGTACTTCACGCCCAGGTATTATTATTGGTAAAGGTGGTCAGGAAGTTGACAAGTTGAAAGAAGAGTTGAAGAAGATCACTGACAAAGATGTTCAAATTAATATCTTTGAAGTAAAAAGACCTGAGTTGGATGCTGTAATCGTAGCCAATAACATTGCTCGTCAGTTGGAAGGTAAAATCGCTTATCGTCGTGCTATTAAGATGGCTATTGCTTCTACTATGAGAATGGGTGCTGAAGGTATCAAGATTCAAATATCTGGTCGTTTGAATGGTGCTGAAATGGCTCGTTCTGAAATGTATAAAGAAGGAAGAACTCCATTGCATACATTCAGAGCAGACATTGACTATGCATTAGCAGAAGCATTGACGAAAGTTGGTTTGATTGGTGTTAAGGTTTGGATTTGCCGTGGCGAAGTTTACGGTAAAAAAGATTTAGCTCCGTCATTTACTTCTCCAAAAGAATCTGGTCGTCGAAATGACAACGCAGGTGGCAATAGAGATAAAAACTTCAAGAGAAAGAAAGCTAATCGTTAAACATTAGAATTTAAGAAGAGATGTTACAACCTAAAAAAACCAAGTTCAGAAGAGCTCAAAAAGGTCGCGCTAAAGGTAACGCTCAGCGTGGTAACCAGTTGACCTTCGGTTCATTTGGCATAAAATCGTTAGAGACTAAATGGATTACCGGTCGTCAGATCGAAGCTGCCCGTGTCGCTGTAACTCGTTATATGCAGCGTCAAGGTCAGGTTTGGGTTAGAATTTTCCCGGATAAGCCAATCACAAAGAAGCCTGCTGATGTACGTATGGGTAAAGGTAAAGGTAATCCAGAAGGATTTGTTGCTCCTGTTACTCCAGGTCGTATGATTTTCGAGATCGAGGGCGTTCCTTTTGAAGTTGCTAAAGAAGCTTTGCGTTTAGGCGCTCAAAAGCTTCCGGTAACAACAAAGTTTGTTGTGAGACGTGATTATGATATGCAAAATCAAAATGCGTAATTTGTTATGAAGATTGCAGAAATTAGAGAATTAAGCACAGCGGAGTTGTCTGAAAGAATTGATGCTGAAGTAGCCGCTTATGAGCAGAAAGTTATCAACCATAGCATCACTCCGAGTGAAAATCCTGCACAGATTAAACAACAGCGCAGGACGATTGCGCGCATGAAAACAGAATTGCGCCAGAGAGAACTTAACAACAAATAATAGAGCCTGATGGAAACTAGAAACTTAAGAAAAGAAAGAGCGGGCGTGGTTACAAGCAACAAGATGGATAAAACTATCACAGTTGCTGTTAAATGGAAGGAAAAGCACCCCATTTATGGTAAGTTCGTGAATAAAACGAAGAAATATCATGCTCACGATGAAAAGAATGAATGCAACATTGGCGATACCGTAAGAATTATGGAAACTCGTCCTTTGAGCAAAACAAAAAGATGGAGATTAGTTCAAATAATCGAAAGGGCTAAGTAACATGATACAACAAGAATCAAGATTAGTAGTAGCTGATAACAGTGGTGCTAAAGAAGCTTTATGTATCCGTGTTTTAGGCGGTACAAGAAAGCGTTATGCTACTGTAGGTGATGTGATAGTAGTGGCGATCAAAAGCGTCATACCATCCAGCGATATAAAGAAAGGTGCAGTTTCTAAAGCTGTTATCGTTCGTACAAAGAAAGAAATCCGCCGTGCTGACGGTTCTTATATTCGTTTCGATGACAATGCCTGTGTATTGTTGAACGGAGCTGGTGATATCCGTGGTAGCCGTATTTTCGGTCCAGTTGCCAGAGAACTTCGTGCAACTAACATGAAGATTGTTTCACTTGCACCTGAAGTACTTTAATAGTTCAAAAAATTAACGTAATGAGCAAATTACATATCAAAAAAGGCGATATAGTTTTTGTTAATACAGGTGAAGACAAAGGCAAGACTGGTCGTGTACTGAAAGTTTTGGTTAAAGACAGTCGTGCCGTTGTTGAAGGTATTAATATAGTATCTAAGCATACTAAGCCGAGTGCTAAGAATCCTCAAGGAGGAATCGAGAAAAAAGAAGCTCCTATTCATATTTCTAACTTGAATGTTGTTGATCCTAAAACTGGTAAACCAACACGTATCGGTCGCAGACTCAATGAAGAAGGTGCTTTAGTGCGTTATTCAAAAAAATCAGGGGAGGAAATTAAGTAATGAGCAATACTGCCAGTCTTAAAAAAGAATATCAGGACAGAATTGTTCCTGCTTTAACTAAGGAGTTCGGTTATAAGTCTATCATGCAGGTTCCTGTTTTGAAGAAGATTGTAATCAACCAAGGTTTGGGTATGGCTACTGCTGACAAGAAAATCATCGATGTTGCAATAGCAGAATTGACAGCTATCACTGGTCAAAAAGCTGTAGCAACCGTATCTAAAAAGGATATTTCAAACTTCAAGCTTCGTAAAAAGATGCCTATTGGTGTGATGGTTACTTTGCGTCGCGAACAAATGTATGAATTTCTTGAAAGATTAGTCCGTATCGCTCTTCCACGTATCCGCGACTTCAAGGGTATCGAAAGCAAGTTGGATGGTAGAGGTAATTATACATTGGGTATTCAGGAACAAATCATTTTTCCTGAAATAAATATCGATAATATTACTAAAATATTAGGAATGAATATTACCTTTGTAACCTCTGCGAAAACAGATGAAGAAGGTTATGCTCTGTTAAGAGAATTTGGTTTGCCTTTTAAAAATGCAAAAAAAGACTAAGTAGTTATGGCTAAGGAATCAATGAAAGCCCGCGAGGTAAAAAGAGCTAAGTTAGTTGCTAAATATGCGGCAAAAAGAGCTCAGCTGAAAGCTGAAGGTAATTATGAGGCTTTGCAGGCTTTACCTAAAAATGCTTCTCCTGTACGTTTGCACAACCGTTGTAAAATTACAGGTCGTCCAAAAGGATACGTTCGCCAGTTTGGTATTTCTCGTATCCAATTGCGCGAGATGGCATCTCAAGGTTTAATACCGGGTGTAAAGAAAGCAAGTTGGTAAGAGTTTTTTATTTTTAAATATTGTCCGGGTGTCCGGATCAATTTAATTTATCATTATATGACAGATCCTATTGCAGATTATTTGACAAGATTGCGTAACGCAATCAAAGCAAAGCACAGAGTAGTTGAAGTGCCAGCGTCAAATTTAAAGAAAGAGATCACTAAGATCCTTTTCGACAAGGGCTACATTCTTAATTTTAAGTTTGTAGAAGATGGTCCTCAAGGTACAATTAAAATAGCCTTGAAGTATGACTTAGTAAACAAAGTAAATGCAATCAAGAAACTTCAGAGAGTTTCTACTCCAGGTTTGCGTAAGTACACTGGCTATAAAGATATGCCGCGCGTATTGAATGGATTGGGTATTGCAGTTCTTTCTACTTCTAAGGGTGTAATGACTGATAAAGAAGCTCGCGAGCTGAAAATCGGTGGTGAAGTTTTATGTTACATTTATTAATTAGGAGGAAGTAAGAATGTCAAGAATAGGAAAATTACCAATTCATGTGCCAGCTGGTGTTACTGTTACTGTCAAGGATAGTGTTGTTACAGTAAAAGGTCCTAAGGGAGAACTTGAACAAGCTATTAATCCTGATATCAATGTCTCTATTGAAGATGGGACAATCCACTTGACTCGTCCGACAGACGACAAGAACCATCGTGCTTTGCATGGTTTGTATCGTGCTTTAATCCACAACATGGTTGTTGGTGTTTCTGAGGGATACAAGAAAGAGTTGGAACTTGTAGGTGTTGGTTACCGTGTATCAAACGCAGGTCAAGTGTTAGACTTATCTTTGGGTTATACTCACAATATTTATTTGCAGTTGCCTAAAGAAGTTAAGATTGAGACAAAAGCAGAGAGAAACAAGAATCCTCTGATTATCCTTGAGTCTGCTGATAAGCAATTGTTAGGTCAGATTTGTGCAAAGATTCGTTCATTCCGTATGCCTGAACCATATAAAGGTAAAGGTATTAAGTTTGTGGGTGAAGTTATTCGCAGAAAGTCTGGTAAATCAGCAGGTAAGTAATCTACGTAAACTGAAATTATCATGACAACTAAGGAACTAAGAAGATTAAAAATAAAATCAGGCGTTAGAGGAAAGATTTCAGGCACTCCTGAGCGTCCTCGCTTGACTGTGTTTAGAAGTAACAAACAAATCTATGCACAGGTAATTGATGATACAGTAGGTAAAACTTTGGCTTCTGCTTCTTCATTGAAATTGGAAGACAAAGCTACCAAGAAAGAAATAGCAGCGAAGGTTGGCGAATTGATAGCTAAAAACGCTCAGGAGGCTGGCGTTCAGGCTGTTGTTTTTGACCGTAATGGTTACTTGTATCATGGGAGAATTAAAGAATTGGCAGATGCTGCACGTAACTGCGGTCTTAAATTTTAATGGAAATGGCAAATAACAGAGTAAAATCAACCAACGACTTAGAGTTGAAGGACAGATTGGTTGCTATCAATCGTGTTACTAAGGTAACAAAAGGTGGTCGTGCTTTCAGCTTTGCTGCTATTGTAGTAGTAGGTAATGAGGATGGCATCATTGGATGGGGTCTTGGTAAAGCAGGTGAAGTAACTACCGCTATTGCAAAAGGTGTAGAAGCTGCTAAGAAGAATTTGATCCGTGTTCCGGTTCATAAAGGTACTATTCCTCACGAACAATTTGCCAAATTTGCAGGTGCTCGTGTTTTAATTAAACCGGCATCTCATGGTACAGGTGTAAAAGCTGGTGGTGCTATGCGTGCTGTATTGGAAAGTGTAGGTATAACTGACGTTTTGGCTAAATCTAAGGGGTCTTCTAATCCTCACAACTTAGTGAAGGCTACTATTGCTGCATTAAGCGAATTGAGAAGCCCGTTGGACGTAGCTCAGAACAGAGGTGTTTCTGTTGAAAAAGTATTTAGAGGTTAATTTTGGGGAGGATATTTTATATGGCAACAATAAAAATCAAACAGGTTAAAAGTAGAATCAATTGCCCTAAAGACCAAAAAAGAACTTTGGATGCCCTGGGATTGAGAAAAATGAATCAGGTTGTTGAACACGAAGCTACAGATTCTATAAAAGGAATGGTTGCTAAGGTGAAACATTTGGTATCAGTCATTGAGTAATAATCGGAAAAAATAGTATACGATATGAATTTGTCAAATTTAAAACCTGCTGCGGGTTCTGTTAAGACAAGAAAAAGAATCGGACGTGGTCCGGGTTCTGGTTTAGGCGGAACTTCAACCAGAGGTCATAAAGGTGCAAAATCTAGATCTGGATATAAGAACAAGATTGGTTTTGAAGGTGGTCAGATGCCTATCCAGAGACGTTTGCCGAAGTTTGGTTTCAAGAATATTAACCGTGTAGAGTATAAAGCTATCAACCTTTCTACTTTGCAGGGATTAGCAGAAGCTCGTAATTTAACTAAAATTGGTGTAGAGGAATTGGTTGCAGCTGGTTTCATCTCTTCTTCTCAATTGGTTAAGATTCTTGGAAATGGCAGTTTGACCGTTAAGTTGGAAGTTGCAGCTCATGCTTTCTCAAAGTCAGCTGAAGAAGCAATCAAAGCTGTAGGTGGAACTGTTGCTAAACTCTAATATATGAGAGCTATAGAAACAATCAAGAATATCTGGAAGATTGAGGATCTGAGAAATCGGATCCTCACTACTCTTCTTTTGGTGGTTATATACCGCTTTGGAACTTTCGTAGTTCTTCCGGGTATTGATCCAAAAGCGTTAACCGCATTGCAGGAACAGACAAAAGGCGGATTGATGGCATTATTGGATATGTTTTCCGGAGGTGCCTTTTCTAATGCTTCTATTTTTGCATTAGGTATCATGCCTTATATCTCAGCTTCAATTGTGATGCAGCTGTTAGCTATCGCAGTACCTTCTTTCCAGAAATTACAGAGAGAGGGAGAAAGTGGTCATCGTAAGATAAACCAGTGGACGCGTTACTTGACAGTTGCCATTTTGTTATTCCAGGGTCCGACTTATTTGGTGAACCTAAGTGTTCAGTTAAAAGCTGTCGGAGCTTCTCTTCCTTCGGGAATTTGGTTTACAATTTCATCCGCAATTATTCTGGCTGCAGGTAGTATGTTTATTCTTTGGTTAGGTGAGCGTATTACGGATAAGGGTGTAGGTAATGGTATTTCATTTATCATTTTGGTCGGAATCATAGCACGTCTGCCGCATTCTTTGTTCCAAGAATTTATTTCCAGAACAAGTGAAAAGACTGGTGGATTGGTTATGTTCTTGTTTGAAATGCTGTTCTTGTTATTAGTTACTGCTGGTGCGATATTACTTGTTCAAGGAACACGTAAAGTCCCTGTACAGTATGCTAAAAGAATTATAGGTAATAAACAATATGGTGGAGCTCGTCAGTATATACCTTTGAAGGTTAATGCAGCAAATGTGATGCCTATTATCTTCGCTCAAGCGATTATGTTTATTCCTATATCTATAGTTGGTTTTTCTAATACCGGAGAAAATTCAAGTTTCTGGGCTGCATTTATGGATAATACAGGATTCTGGTACAATTTTGTATTTGCTGTTTTGATTATTCTGTTTACCTATTTTTATACAGCTATTACAATAAATCCGACTCAAATGTCTGATGATTTGAAAAGAAACAATGGTTTCATTCCGGGGGTTAAGCCAGGTAAACAAACCAAAGATTATTTGGATACAATTATGGATCGAATTACTTTACCAGGTGCAATTTTCTTGGCAATCGTAGCAATTATGCCTGCTTTTGCAAGAGTAGCTGGTGTAAGTATGGCGTTCTCTCAGTTCTTTGGTGGTACATCTTTATTGATTTTGGTTGGTGTGGTGTTGGATACATTGCAGCAAGTCGAAAGTCATTTGTTGATGCGTCATTATGACGGTTTGTTGAAGTCAGGTAGAATTAAAGGTCGTTCAGGCGCAGTTGGAGCTTATTAATTGATGATTTACTTAAAGACAGATGAAGAGATTGAGTTGATGCGTAATGCGAATCAGCTTGTTGGTAAAACCTTGGCAGAGATAGCCAAACATATTGCCCCTGGTGTTTCAACGTTGAAACTTGATCAAATAGCTGAAGAGTTCATTAGGGATAATGGAGCAATTCCAGCTTTTTTGGGATATGGTGGTTTCCCTAATTCTATATGTACTTCTGTTAATGAACAGGTAGTTCATGGAATTCCTTCTGATAAAACTATTTTAAAGGAAGGTGACATTATATCTGTTGACTGTGGTACAGAATTGGAAGGTTTTGTTGGCGATTCTGCTTACACTTTCTGTGTAGGCGAGGTAGATCCAGCAGTTAAGAAACTTTTGGAAACGACGAAAGAGTCTCTTTATTTAGGTATTCAGGCTGCCGTTGAGGGAAGACGTTTAGGGGATATTAGCAATGCAATCCAAACTTATTGCGAAGCTCATAACTATTCAGTTGTACGTGAGCTAGTAGGACATGGCATAGGCAGAAAGATGCATGAAGAACCAGAAGTTCCCAATTATGGTCGTCGAGGTTGCGGTCCTTTATTGAAAAGTGGTATGTGTATATGCATTGAGCCGATGATTAATATGGGAAGCAAAAATGTCTCTTTCGAACGTGATGGCTGGACAGTCCGCACAAAAGACCGTAAATGCTCAGCTCATTTTGAGCATTGCATAGCAATCCGTAATGACGGGCCTCAAATTCTATCTTCATTTGAGTTCTTAGAATCAGTAATAGGTAAAAACTAAAATAATTTTTATGGCTAAACAGTCAGCAATAGAACAAGATGGTGTAATCGTTGAAGCATTGTCTAATGCAATGTTTCGTGTAGAATTGGAGAATGGACATGAGATTACAGCTCATATTTCTGGAAAGATGAGAATGCATTATATCAAAATCCTTCCAGGAGATAAAGTCCGTGTTGAAATGTCTCCGTATGATTTATCAAAAGGTAGAATTGCTTTTAGATATAAATAAAAAAAACAAGATATGAAAGTAAGAGCATCTTTGAAAAAGCGTACCCCTGAATGCAAAATCGTTAGAAGAAAGGGACGTTTATATGTAATTAACAAGAAAAACCCGAAGTATAAAGTACGTCAGGGATAATTTTATTATTTTTGCAAAATAATTAAAGTAAGAATATGGCTATAAGAATAGTTGGCGTAGACTTGCCACAGAATAAAAGAGGTGAAGTTGCTTTGACCTATATTTTTGGTATCGGTCGTAGTGCAGCTAACACCATTTTGGCAAAAGCAGGCATTGATCGTGATATCAAAGTTCAGGATTGGACAGATGATCAAGCAGCAAAAGTTCGTGAAATTATCGGTGCTGAGTATAAAGTTGAAGGTGACCTCCGTTCAGAAGTACAATTGAACATCAAGCGATTGATGGATATCGGTTGCTACAGAGGAGTTCGTCATCGTTTGGGCTTGCCTTTAAGAGGTCAGAAAACTAAGAATAACTCTCGTACTCGTAAGGGTAAGAAGAAAACTGTTGCAAACAAGAAAAAAGCTACTAAATAATAAGAGTTGAGATATGGCAAAAAAAACAGTCGCAGCAAAGAAGAGAAACGTTAAAGTTGACGCTTACGGTCAAGCTCACATTCATTCTTCTTTTAACAATATTATCGTATCTCTTGCCAATAGCGAAGGACAAGTTATTAGCTGGTCTTCTGCAGGTAAGATGGGATTCAGAAGCTCTAAAAAGAATACTCCTTATGCCGCTCAAATGGCAGCTCAGGATTGTGCTAAGGTAGCTTATGATCTTGGTTTACGTAAAGTTAAAGTATACGTTAAGGGACCGGGTAATGGTCGTGAATCAGCGATCAGAACGATACACGGTGCGGGTATCGAAGTAACAGAGATTATCGATGTTACTCCGTTGCCACACAATGGTTGTCGTCCTCCTAAAAAGAGAAGAGTTTAATAACTTTAGTTTCTTGAATTTTGAATCCGGAATTGTGAATAGATTGCAAATAGACCTTATCCTCTCTGTAATCGCGGCTGCACGGTTCCAGATTCTATAGAACATTTAAAATAATAATAAAATGGCTAGATATACTGGACCTAAAACAAGAATTGCCCGTAAATTCGGTGAAGCTATCTTTGGTGCGGATAAAGTTCTTTCTAAGAAGAATTACCCTCCTGGACAGCATGGAAATTCTCGTAAAAGAAAAACTTCTGAATATGGTATTCAGCTTCGAGAGAAGCAAAAAGCTAAATATACTTATGGTGTATTAGAAAAACAGTTTAGAAATTTGTTTGCTAAGGCTTCTCGTTCTAAAGGTATTACTGGTGAAGTATTGCTTCAGCTTTTGGAGTGCCGTTTGGATAATTTGGTTTATCGTTTAGGCATTGCTCCTACTAGAGCTGCAGCTCGTCAGCTGGTATCTCACCGCCATATAACTGTGGACGGACAGGTTGTAAACATTCCTTCTTACGCAGTAAAGGCTGGTCAGATTATCAGTGTTCGAGAAAAATCTAAATCTTTGGAAGTAGTTGCTGACGCTTTGGCAGGTTTCAACCACAGCAAGTATCCTTGGATTGAGTGGGATCAGACTTCTATGAGCGGTAAATTGCTGCATTTGCCTGAAAGAGCTGACATCCCTGAAAATATTAAAGAGCAGTTGATCGTAGAATTGTATTCTAAATAATAATTGATTCCATGGCGATATTAGCATTTCAAAAACCCGATAAAGTATTAATGTTGGAAGCGGACGACTTTTTTGGAAAGTTTGAGTTTCGTCCGTTGGAACCTGGTTATGGCATTACAATCGGTAATGCACTGCGCCGTATTCTCTTGTCTTCTCTCGAAGGGTTTGCTATTACGTCTATCAAAATTGAAGGTGTAGATCATGAATTTGATACTATTCCTGGTGTAATTGAAGACGTAACAAATATTATCTTAAATTTGAAGCAAGTTCGTTTCAAGCATATTGTAGAAGACCTGGAGAGTGAAAAAGTAAGTATTAATGTTTCGGGTTCGGAAGTGTTCAAAGCCGGTGATATAGGTAAACAGTTGTCAGGATTTGATGTTCTTAACCCTGATTTGACTATTTGTCATCTAGATCCGAACGCAAGTTTCCAGATTGAATTGACTATTAACAAAGGACGTGGATATGTTCCGGCTGATGAAAATCGTAAACCGGATGACGATGTTCATGTAATTGCAATCGACTCTATTTATACTCCGATTCGCAATGTTAAATATACAATCGAGAACTTCCGTGTTGAGCAGAAGACGGACTACGAAAAGTTGGTTCTTGAAATAGCCACTGATGGTTCTATTCACCCGAAGGAGGCATTGAAAGAGGCTGCTAAGATTCTTATTCATCACTTTATGTTGTTCTCTGATGAGAAGATTGCTATCGAATCTATTGATAGTGATGGTAATGAAGAGTTTGATGAAGAAGTTCTCCATATGCGTCAATTGTTGAAAACCAAGTTGTCTGATATGGATTTGTCTGTTCGAGCTTTGAACTGCTTGAAGGCTGCTGATGTTGAAACTTTGGGTGAATTGGTTAAGTTCAATAAGAATGACTTGCTTAAGTTCCGTAACTTTGGTAAGAAGTCTCTTACGGAATTGGATGAGTTATTGGATCATCTTAACCTTTCATTCGGTATGGATATCTCAAAATATAAATTAGATAAAGAGTAAGTATAGCGATGAGACATAACAAAAAAATCAATCATTTAGGTCGTACAAACACTCACCGTGATGCGATGCTTTCAAATATGGCTTGTTCTCTGATTAAACATAAGAGAATTTTCACTACGACAGCTAAAGCTAAAGCACTTCGCAAGTTTGTAGAACCAATAATCACTAAGTCTAAAGAAGATACAACTCATTCTAGACGTGTGGTATTTAGCACTTTGCAAGATAAATATGCTGTAACTGAATTGTTCAAAGAAATCTCTCAGAAGATAGCTGATCGTCCAGGTGGTTATTTGCGTATTATTAAGACTGGTAATCGTTTAGGAGATAACGCTGCTATGTGTTTCATTGAATTCGTTGACTATAACGAAAACATGATGAAGGATTCTGCGGCTAAGAAAACTACTCGTACTCGTCGTTCTCGCAAGAAATCAGCATCTGCTGAAGTTCCTGCTACAGAAGCACCAGCTACTGAGGCAAATTCTGCTGAATAATATTTTTACCTTCATATCGGGAGGTGTATCTATTTGGATACATCTCCTTTTTTTATATCTTATCCTTTCCGCTTTAAGTATTACTCAAAAGTAATCTTGAGTGTTTTCTTTCTCTCTAAATTTTATATTGATGTAGCATCTTAGTATATAAGCATTAACTGAAGTACATATTTCTGTCTCTTATACACATCTCCGAGCCCACGAGACGCTCATGAAT
>ENA-OZFZ01000540-OZFZ01000540.1-human-gut-metagenome-genome-assembly--contig:-NODE-540-length-18494-cov-7.207441_pt1 | contig 18494 bp, 10 predicted proteins | sample MGYA00244621_ERZ653640 | MGnify/ENA primary metagenome ERZ653640 (study PRJEB26926, sample SAMN06165019) | human gut metagenome | biome: ENVO:00009003; feature: ENVO:2100002; material: ENVO:00002003... | reverse complement strand
ACGAGATTCATGAGCGTCTCGTGGGCTCGGAGATGTGTATAAGAGACAGTTTTGAGACTTTCTCTAAGTCCGATTTCCGGGCGGTCAAGGTGCTTGCCTGCGAAGCCGTACCGAAGTCCAAGAAGCTGCTCAAATTTACGCTGGACGATGGAACAGGCACAGAACGCACGATTTTAAGCGGTATTCACGCCTATTACGAGCCGGAGGAACTGGTCGGTAAGACCTGTATCGCAATCGTCAACCTGCCGCCAAGACCGATGATGGGCATTGACTCCTGCGGTATGCTGATTAGTGCGGTACACCATGAGGAAGGCGAAGAAAAGCTCCATCTTTTGATGGTAGACGACCACATTCCGGCAGGCGCAAAGCTCTACTAAAACGGGATGTACTTCATTTTCCGAAAACCTCGGATTTTACACAAATACACCAATTTTACACCAATCGGTGCTAAAATCGGTGCAGTAACAAAAAAATCGCATAATTTTTAGTTTCACACCGCCCCTGAGAAGGTATAGCTTCTCAGGGGCTTCTGTATTTTCTCATAGTTTTTACTCTCCCCGTCGCAAACTATACCAATCCACGTTTTCTCAATATAATGAAGCTAATCGCAGAGGAAGGAGAGGATTGAGTATGAGCAATATTTTATCAGAGGTACACCCTGAACTTGTTGCGGAATGGTCGGATAAAAACCTGCCGCTTACACCGGATAGGATTACATACGGCTCAAACAAAGTCGTTTGGTGGAAGGGCGCTTGCGGTCACGAATGGCAGACCAGTGTTAAGGCTCGTTCAAACGGCGAAAACTGCCCAATCTGCTCAGGCGCAAGAGTGATAGAGGGCGTCAATGATTTGGCAACGCTGAAGCCGGAACTGGCTGATGAATGGTCGAGTAAGAATGATCCGCTGAAACCGACAATGGTAACGACAGGCTCTCATAAGAAAGTAATCTGGCGGGATAAATATGGTCACGAATGGACAGCAACGGTTAAGAGCAGGGCGTTAAACGGCACAGGCTGTCCGTATTGCTCCCATAATAAAATCTTAGTAGGATTCAATGACCTTGCCTCACAGCACCCTCAAATCGCTTCTGAGTGGTCTGAGAGAAATTACCCACTAAAGCCTGATATGGTTACGGTCTTTGCAAATCGGAAGGTATGGTGGCGGTGCAGCAAAGGTCACGAATGGAACACGCTCATTTCCACTCGTTCAGGCGGAAGCGGGTGTCCTTATTGCAGCGGTCAACTTCTGCTGAAAGGATTTAATGATTTCGCCACAACACACCCTCAGCTTGCACAGGAATGGTCAGACCGGAATCTGCCCCTTGCTCCTGATATGATAAACGAAAAGTCCCGCAGAAATGTCTGGTGGAAGTGCAGAGAGTGCGGGTATGAATGGCAGTCCGTTGTCTATGCCCGTGTAAAAGGAACGGTATGCCCTGTCTGTGCGGATCGGGCGGTTATGGCAGGGTATAATGATTTAGCAACGACGGACGCACATCTTCTTTCGGAATGGGACTACGAAAAGAACAAAAATATTTCCCCAAACAAAATATCAAGGCACTCAATGCAGAGCGTGTGGTGGAAATGTTCACTCGGACACTCGTGGAAGGCAAAAATTTCAGAAAGAGCGATTGAAGGAAAAGGCTGTAAGGTGTGTGAAAAAGACTATCTGACGGTTTTTCCGAAGCTGGCAGTTATGTATTATGCAGCGAAGAAGCGCATAAAGGTACAGACGGATACGGATAAGATTATCGGCATACCGCTTGAAATCTATTTGCCTGAAGAAAAAGCAGCGATTGAAACGGTTAGTCGGACAGAGAATGTAGAAACCTTGAAAGCATATCTGTGCCGGAAGCGGGAGATCAAACTGATTAAAATCCCCTATACATTAGGAAACAGCGAAATAGACTTCGCTATGAAAATCAAAAAAGCGTTTCGCAGCTTACATATTTTCATAACCTCGAATGAAGATGAGGATACAGCGTTTATCCGGCAGAGGTTTTTTGAATGGAGAAAAGGACAGATAAAATAAAGGAGACGATTTGATGAAAGACAGACAATTTCATATCTATCTTGATGACGAGGAGTACGGACAGGTTTTGCAGGCGTTAATCGCCCTTAAAAATAATCTGATAGCGCAAGGCAGATATACAGACGCAGTAGATGATGTCCTTATCAAATTTACAAAAGCACGAAAGAAAAAAATTACCGTCCAATACATCTAAATAAAACCGTAGTTATGCCGCTTGTTTCTTTACGGAGAAGCAGGCGGCTTTTTTGCGTTTTTAGGGCAATTTTCAAGGTCGAAAAAATTTTTTTTAAATTTTTTTCGCAAAAGGGGCGATTTTGGGTGTGCATTTTGACCCCCTTTGTCCAAATGAGTGAAGGGGTTATTTCTCCGCAAGGGATTTCCCCCTTCAAAGTACCTTGAAAATTGAATAGACAGGCGCTAAGGACATTAGTTCTGATGAATAGCCCGAAGGTGGGTACGCCGTGACTTTTCCTATTGATATACGGAGAACGAGCGAGAATCCCCGACCTGAAATTCAGCTTGCTACTGAAACGGCAATGACAGTCAGAATGATAATGATACTTCTCTACGGAGCTGGCGGAGTACCCGGCAGAGGTTAGAATCCTATGATACAGATAAGCAGTCTGTTCCTTAGTGATTTCCCATAAGCATTTTGCTTGGCAAGGGGTGTTGAGAACAAATATTGCTATGACCGATTAGGAAATGAGTCGGTCAGGTACATAGCCATAATGCGGTGGCTATGAATTTTCAGAAAGGAGGGCAAAAAGAAGTGTCAAACTGTAAAACGATTTCCGTATGTAACCAGAAAGGCGGAGTCGGAAAGACCACCACAACAGTTAATCTCGGAGTCGGGCTTGCAATGCAGGGCAAGAAAGTATTGCTCATAGACGCAGACCCGCAGGGCGATTTAACGACTTGTCTTGGTTGGCAGGATACAGACGGCTTGGGTATCACGCTTGCAACGAAACTCACAGATGTAATCAATGAAACGATGACAGACCCTATGGCTGGTATCCTGCACCACGAAGAAGGTGTTGACCTTGTTCCGGCAAACCTTGAGCTTTCAGCAATGGAATTTAACCTTATGAACGCAATGAGCAGAGAAACTACACTCAAGAACTATCTGAGTCAAGTGAAGAACAGATATGATTATGTAATTATAGACTGTATGCCTTCACTTGGTATGGTTACTCTCAATGCTTTATCGGCGGCAGACAGTGTTATCATTCCGGTTCAGGCTCAGTATTTGCCTGCAAAGGGTATGACACAGCTTGTGCAGACCATTTCAAAAGTAAAGAAGTATATCAATCCAGATATTAAGATAGACGGTATGCTGCTTACTTTGGTGGATAGCCGAACAAACCTTGCAAAGAGTACGGTGGAAGCACTCAGGGCAAACTTCGGTAATCAGATAAGAATGTATCGAACACAAATCCCGATTGCCGTAAAAGCCGCTGAAACTTCTTCCAAAGGCAAAAGCATTTATGCTTATGAGCCAAACAGCACAGTGTCTAAGGCATACGCTGAATTTACAAAGGAGGTGTTAGCCGATGGCAGGAAGAAAGAGCGACTTCACTCTCACGAAACTCGATGATTTATTTACCACGCAGGCACAGAGAGATGAAGAACAGCTTTCAAAAATCCGAGATATTCCATTGGAGCTGATTGATGATTTTCCCGACCACCCGTTTAAGGTCAGGGACGATGAAGATATGATGCAGCTTGTGGAGAGTGTCAAGGAAAGAGGGGTTATTACTCCGGCAACGGTAAGGCAGAAAGAGGACGGCAGATATGAACTTGTTTCAGGACACAGACGAAAGCGAGCTTGTGAACTGGCAGGATTTGAAACACTGAGAAGTGAGATTGTAGACCTGAACAGAGATGAAGCGACCATTTTAATGGTTGAAAGTAATTTCCAGAGGTCAGAGATATTGCCGAGTGAAAAAGCCTTTGCCTATAAAATGCGTTTGGAAGCAATGAAAAGGCAGGGAGAAAGGACAGATTTAACTTCTCGCCCAGTGGGCAATAAGTTGTCAGTAACTCAGGTTGCAGATGAAGTTGGAGATAGTGAGCGTCAGATACATCGCTATGTGCGTCTGACAAACCTTGTTCCTGAACTGCTTGAATTTGTTGATGAGGGGCGTATTAAAATGCGTCCTGCCGTGGAGCTTTCCTATCTTGATGAAGATTGCCAGCGTGATGTGGTTGACGAAATCGACTTGAATGACGCAACCCCGTCACACGACCAGACAATCCGTATGCGAAAGTTATTCAACGAGGGCAACCTTACAACAGAAGCAATCCACGCTGTTATGTCTGAGGAAAAGCCGAACCAAAAGGAAAAAATCGTGTTGAGGGGCGACAGAGTAAGACAGCTTATCCCGAAAAATATTCCTGTCAGTCAGACGGAGGATTTTGTCTGCAAAGCATTGGAGCATTACAACAAGTTCTTGCGTAACCGTGCAGAGCGTGACAGCAGATAGCCTGATTTACAGTTCCCCTTTCTCACACTCTAACCCCTTAGTTATACTTTTACCTACCGAAAATGATATATACTATCTCACTTGAATATAACTATCTCAAAGTATATGTCTATCTCTAAGGGGGAATCGCACAGTATGAACGGACTGGAGGTGTATGGTAAAATGAAAAATTAACGAAAAATCTGCATTTGTTTTTCGGCAGGTAAATCTTGTCGTAAGAGAAAATCCACAAAGGCACATCGTAGCGATACGGTGTGTTTTCAATTTTTACAGGAGGAAACGCAATGATAAAGTCAAAATTCAAAAGAGTCACGTCGCTTTTCTTGGCGACCCTTATGTGTGTGACCACTTTTGCAGGCATTGGCTCGACAACAGCATATGCTGCTTCGGGAGAAAAAGCCGATGTTTATATGGTCGATTTCCCTCGTGATGGCGATGCTAATTACGATGGGGTATGGGGACACAGCAATTTGACCTTGAAAAATGGTTGGCATACCGGACGTTCCAATTTTACCAATCTTAAGGCTATTGGCTCATACTCAGGCAATGTTGCTTATTGTATTGAGCCGGGAATTTCGCTCAAGGTCGGTCAGACAATGAATAAGTATGACGAAAATTATTTTAATAACCTTGCATCCAATGGGGTTATTTCCGGAGATGAAATCCGTCTTTTCGTTGGTCGTATTTTACAGTATGGCTACCGTGGGACAATCTCGACATCTTGGAGGTCACAGAATGAAGCAGCAGCAAACAGCATTGCACAGGCTTATGCCACACAGCTTCTTATCTGGGAAACTGTTATCGGAGAGCGTGATGTGAACTTCAATCATGTAGCAGCCAGTGGTTGTAGCAATGTGAAAGATGTCATCAATGCAAAGCATCCGCTTCGCAATAAGATTTTCAGTTATTACAACAGTATGGTGCAGAGTGTACAGAACCATGCGACCATACCGAGCTTTTGTAATAAATCGTCCGGTTCGGCAAAGACAATAGAACTTGAGTGGAACGGAAGTAAGTACACAACTACTCTGACAGACTCCAATAATGTGCTGTCTAAATATAATTTCAAGGCAAGTATCAGTGGAGTGAGCTTTTCAGTGAATGGTAACAAACTTACTGTTTCTATGGATACTGCACCGAGTAAGGAATTTACGATTACCGCAACGAAGAAAAATGCAGTACGAAGAGGTGTGGTTGTATGGTCAGAGGGTAAACACGGTCAGAATTCCAGTGTGCAGGATGTTGTCAGCTATGCTCAGGAAGTAAGCGACAGTATCAACGGTTATGTGAAGATGAAAGTCAGCTATGGTTCTTGTCAGATTGTAAAGACTAGTGAGGACGGTAAAGTTGACGGTATTAACTTCACAATTACTGGAAACGGTATCAATCAGACAGTTACAACAGCTAATGGCGGTAAGTTCCAGATTGATAATCTTATGCCGGGTATCTATACTGTAACCGAGCAGGCATACGATAAGTACGAGCCGCAGGAAACACATAGAGTTACTGTTGTAGCAGGACAGATTGCAAAGGTCACTTTCAATAACAAATTGAAGCGTGGCGACCTTCAGGTAGTGAAGTCCTCAGAAGATAACCTTGTTGAAGGTGTGAAGTTCCATCTTTTCGGTACTTCTCTTTCCGGTGATGCTGTTGACCAGTATGCAGTTACAGACAAAAACGGTGTGGCAACTTTCAAAGATGTGCTTATCAGTGGTTCTGAACCATATACACTTGAAGAAGTAGACACAGCTATCCGTTATGTCGTACCGAAAAATCAGACTGTACCAGTGAAGTGGAAAGAAGTAACCACAAGAAACTTCAATAACATTTTGAAGAAATTTACTGTAACAGTCACAAAGAGCGACGCTGAGAAAGGCGAAGCACAGGGCAATGCCAAACTTTCGGGAGCAGTTTACGGTATCTATAAGGGCGAAACGCTTGTAGATAAGTATGTTACTGATGAAAACGGTCAGTTCACTACTAAAGAATATGTTTGTGATACCGACTGGACAATCCGAGAAATTACACCGTCAGAGGGATATTTGCTTGATAAGACTATCCATGAAGTAGGTGCAGACCCGAAACTTTATGAGGTGGAACACAACCTTACTTCCAATGATGTAACCGAGCAGGTAATCAAAGGCAATGTGGCTATCATTAAACATACCGATGACGGAGAAACAAAGATTGAAACACCTGAAAAGGGTGCTTCCTTTGAGATTTACCTGAAATCTGCCGGAAGCTATGACGCAGCCAATAAAGACGAGAGAGATACTATCGTATGCGATGAAAATGGCTTCGGTCAGACAAAAGATATGCCGTATGGTATTTATACCGTACACCAGACTTCCGGTTGGGAAGGCAGAGAGATGATGGACGATTTTGATGTGTTCATTTCACAGAACGCACAGACCTACCGTTATCTTATCAATAACCGTAACTTTGAGAGCTTTGTCAATGTAGTCAAGGTGGACGCAGAAAGCGGAAAGAGTATTCCGTATGCAGGAGCAGGATTTAAGATTTACGACCCACAGGGCAATCAGGTCAAAATGACCTTTACTTATCCGACACCGACCACGATTGATGTGTTCTATACCGACGCAAATGGTTCTCTTGTAACACCTGAGAAATTAGATTACGGCAAGGGATATTCCATCGTAGAGGTACAAGCTCCATACGGATATGTACTTGATGATACTCCGGTATATTTTGATATTACCGAAGAAAATTCCACAGAGGAAGGCGGCGTAACTGTTGTGAAAGTCAATAAGCCGAATATGGCACAGAAAGGTACTATCACGGTTGAAAAGACCGGAGAAGTATTTAGTGGTGTCAATGTAAGTGGTTCTGAGGACAGTGATGTTATTTATCAGCCTGTTTATGAAGTGGCAGGACTTGAGGGTGCAGTTTATGAAGTCCGTGCTGCGGAAGATATTAGTACACCGGACGGTACACTCCGCTATTCAAAGGGCGAAGTGGTAGATACTATCACAACAAGCTCCGATGGATTTGTTAAGAGCAAAGAACTTTATCTCGGAAAATACGAGGTCAAGGAAATTACCGCACCTGATGGAATGGTAGTGAGTGGCGAAACACATACGGTTGAGCTTACTTATGCAGGTCAGAATATCTCTGTTACCGAAACTTCCACATCGTTCTATAACGAAAGACAGAAAGTGCAGGTAAGCCTTGCAAAAGTCATTGAAAAGGATAAGACATTTGGTATTGGCGACAACGGAGAAATCAAAAACATCAGCTTTGGTCTTTATGCCGCAGAAGATATTGTATCTGCAAGCGGTACCGTTATTCCGGCTGATGGACTGATTGAGATTGTCAGCGTAAATGAAAATGGAACTACTGTTATGAAGTCAGACCTTCCGTTTGGCAAATACTATGTCAAAGAGATTGCAACCGATGAGCATTATATTCTCTCTGATACGAAGTATCCGGTTGTATTTGAATACGCAGGTCAGGATACCGCAACGGTTGAAATCAAAGTGAATGATGGAAAAGAAATCAAGAATGAACTTATCTATGGTTCTGTATCAGGTAAGAAGATTGACGAGAACGGAGAAGCACTTGAGGGTGCTGTTATCGGTATCTTCAAAGCCGAAGAAACAGAATTTACAAAGGATACTGCACTTATGACGACTACCTCTGCAAAAGACGGTAGTTTTTCTTTTGCAAAAGTTCCTTATGGCAAATGGATTGTAAGAGAAATCGAGCAGCCAAAGGGATTTGTTCTTGATGAAAAAGCGTATGAGGTCAATATCAGCAAAGCCGAGCAGGTAGTTGAAATTGAGATTGTCAATGAGTATGTTCACGGCAATATCAGACTTACGAAGGTGGACGCTGAATATCCGGATAACAAACTTACGGGTGCAACCTTTGAGGTATATAAGGACACCAATGAGAACGGAAAGATTGATGATGGCGATGAACTTATCGGAAATCTTGAAGAAACCGAAACCGGAATTTATGAGATGAAAGAGCTGCTTTACGGAAAATATATTGTCCGTGAAACAAAAGCACCGGAGGGCTTCCTGCTTGATAAGGGAGAATACTCTGTTTTCATTGAGAAAGACGAAACAACTTATTCCGTTGAGAATAAGGCTGGTGTTGGATTTATCAATGAAGCTATGCGTGGAACACTGAAAATCGTCAAGACATCTTCAGACGGTAAGGTTAAAGGTTTTGCGTTCAGAGTAACCGGAGCAAACGGTTATGATATGACATTTGAAACAGATAAGAACGGCGAAATTGTGATTGAGGGACTTCGTATTGGCGAATATACCGTATCCGAAGTGGCAAACAATGCCTCTGCCGCATATATCACACCTGCCGACCAGAATGTTACTATCAAACTTGATGAAACAGCCGTTGTAAAAATGCACAATGAGTTGAGGGATACTCCGAAAACAGGAGATGATACCAATATGAAACTTTGGTATGTCCTTGCCGGACTTTCTGCTGTCGGTATCGCCGTAACTTCTGTTGTTGCATACAAAAAGAAGAAAAAGGAGGGTAACGAGTAATGGAAGCAAAGACAATTATCGCTATCGCATTAGTCGCCGTTATTGTCGGCGGCTTTATCTTTCTTCAGGTTAAAAACCGTAAGAAGTAAGAAATAACCGAATATTAACCAGTCGGGGCAGAGCGTAAAAAACTCTGTCCCTTTATTTTTTGGAGGAACACTATGAAACAACAGAAAACGGTGGAGAGCCGAGTGCTTGAAATCTTAAAGGAATGCCCGATGTCGAGGTATGATGATATGCTTCTCATTCTGCATTATTACAATCGGTACGGATATATACCTGCCGGAAATCTTCCGCTTGAGGATATTGTATTTAATTACCGAGCATACGGACTTCCTTGTTTTGAAACCATACGCAGGGCAAGGCAGAGAGTACAGTCCCTTTTTCCTGAGTATTCACGTAATCCGCAGAAAGAAGAACAGAGCGGCAGTATTTCTATTGTAATCAACATTAGCTAAGGAGGTATTTTCGTGAAAGACAAAGCAACTTTTCAGAATAAGGTCAAGGTGCTGAATAAACTCTTTGACTCCGGTTGTGATACGGAGAAAAAGTTGCAGCAGCTTGATATGGAAGCAATCCTGAAAATCCCGAATATCACTATTCCCGATATGGGTGTGATTATGGAGCTTCAGAAGAATACAAAGTCCGGTAAACTCTTTTCGTATTTGGGCGGCGGTTCTGATGAAACAGTAAAAAGTAACAATGAGAAGAAAGAGCCTGCTATGCAGGAGCAGAGATAAGAAACGATAAGGAGGTGCAAGAGTAATGGCACGAAAATATGACCTTATTTCTGAGCTTTACAACCGCACCTGCAAAACGGTTGTGTCAAATCCTCAGAACTGGCAGGCATTCTTAGCTTCAGCTTGCCGAAATTATAAGTTACGCTATGACGAACAGCTTCTTGTATATGCACAGCGACCTGATGCAACAGCGGTTCTTGAGATAGAGCAGTGGAACAAAATTTTTGGCAGATGGGTCAACCGAGGTGCAAGAGGTATTGCTGTTTTTGCTGATGAAAACCGTTCACGGCAAAGACTGACACATTACTTTGATATTTCAGATACTCACGAAAGCAGATATTCAAGAACAGTCCCGATTTGGAATATGCGTCAGGAATACGAAGCTGATGTGATTGAAACATTGGAAAGCACTTTCGGAGAGATTGAGAATAAGAGCAGTCTTGCCGAAGCAATTATGGGAGCAGCAAGAAATGCGGCAGAGGATAATATCCCTGATTATCTGCAAGACCTTTACTATGCAACCGAGGGCAGTTCCTTTGAGGAAGTGGAAGAGGATATTGTGGCTTTCATTTATAAAAATGTCGTGACAAACAGTGTGGCATATATGATGATGTCAAGGCTCGGCGTTGATACGGACGGTTATTTTGAACTTGATGATTTCAGAGATGTTACCAACTTCAATACGCAGGAAACACTCAATGCACTTGGATTTGCTACCAGTGATATTGCAGAAATGGGATTGACGGAAATATCTAAAACAATTACTGCACTCAACCGTCAAAATCGCATAATTGTCGGTCAGGACAGAAATGAATACAATAAGGTTGAAAATAACGACGAAAGGAGTTTGGACAATGAACGAACTGACCTACACGATGGTGGGCGATTACAGCCTTCCGAACCTGAAACTTCCACAGCAGCCGGAAGTGACGTTGGGCAGATACGCTCAGATGAGGAGAGAGTTTCTGAAGGAACATCACAGAGTCCTTTACTACAATCTCCTGACGAGGGGCGAACTGACACAGCACTTGGCGGAAGTGGAACAGAGAGCCAGCAAGATGGAGAAAACAATTCTGAGCCAGATGGCACAGAAAGAGGGAGTGACCGAACAGATGAAAGCGGAGGATATGATGAAATGGGTTCGTCTGATGAACTCCCTTCGCAATTCGGCACAGGAAATCGTGAAAGCGGAAGTGATATTCGCTTAGAGTATTACGACAGAACGCACGAGGATAAAAGCCTTCCGTTCTTTGGACGTGATGAAGTAATCAATGAAATTCTCAGAACGACACCACATTTGTCAGCAAGTCTGGAAGAAATCAAAGATTATTATGAACGTAATCCTGATAACAAAGACCGCACAGAGTATATAAAGAGTATTTTCAATAATGATTATACCGAACTTACTTTAGAGGACGGCAGGACAGTAGGGTACAAGACCTTTGAAAACGTTCTGCATTTGTGGGAGGGCAAATACGACAGCAGAACCGCACAGAGCTATTATGATTGGGCTGTTATTGCCCGTCATTTTGAAGCTATGCGATTACTGGGAGAATTAAGTGACAGCATAAAACCATTACCGTCAATGGACGGTCAGATGACATTCATATTAGACGGTCGGGCAGAGGAAAAGAAAACCTCTGCCTTTACTTTTTCTCAGGAGATTATCGACGCTATTCTTGCGAATGGAAGCGGATTTTCTGAGGGAAAAATGCGTATTTATGAGCAGTTTGAAAAAAGTCTTTCTGCAAAAGAAAATGCCGACTTCTTGAAAAATGAATATGGTTGGGGCGGTTCTTATCCCGTCATAATCGGGGCAGGCATTGATGAGAGCCACGATGGAAAAGGTATTACGATTACGAAAGGCATCGGTAAAGAAAATCCACATATCACACTTTCGTGGTCGCAGGTGGAGAAGCGTATCGGGGAACTTATCCGAATGGACAGATACTTAAATCCAAAGGAAAAAGAACGCTATCCTCAGTGGCTTGAAAGCCAAGAGGAACGCAGAGCCAAAATCGAGGAAACGAAAAGAAATCGTGAGATACTTTCTAATGCACCACCGGAGCAAGAGGTCGAACCAACCGAAAAAGAACCTGAAGAAGCAGAACAGCTACAAGATGTGCAGTATGAATATCATCTTGGCGATAAGGTGTATATCGGTGCTTCTGAGTACGAAATCTTATCTGTTGATGATGAGAGAGTAATGCTCTATGACTATGATGTGCCACTGTTCAATAAGGAATTTTCACGCACAGAGTTTGACAGAAAAGTGCGAGAGAATCCGATGAATGAGCATTTGATTGTAAAGGAAGAACCTGCCGAAGAAAGAAATGAAAAAGAGTCTGAGCCGTTAGTTCCCGCTTGGGAGCAGAAGAAAAAAGTCAAAGGCTTTGACTTGCACCCTGATGTGCCTATGGCAGACCGTCACACCTTTAATCTTAGAGAAAATGAGGTTGAAACGGTTGGTAAAAAGGAACGCTTCCGCAGAAATATTATGGCGATACAGCTTCTTAAAAAATGTCAGGAAGAAAACAGATTTGCCACTCCTGAAGAACAGATTATCTTATCAAAGTATGTCGGTTGGGGTGGGCTTTCAGAAGCCTTTGATGAAAATAATTCAGCGTGGGCAACGGAATATCTGGAACTTTCTTCGGTATTAACACCGGAGGAATATGCTTCGGCAAGAGAAAGCACATTGACTGCGTTCTACACGCCGCCTGAAGTTATCACAGCCATTTATAAGGCAATGGAGCAGATGGGCTTTAAGGAAGGCAACTTGTTAGAGCCGTCCTGCGGTATCGGTAATTTCATCGGTATGCTGCCGGACGCAATGCAGAACAGTAAGATTTACGGTGTGGAACTTGATACGATTTCCGCAGGGATTGCACAGCAGCTTTATCAGAAAACAACCATTGCGGCACAAGGATTTGAAGAAACAAATCTGCCGGACAGCTTCTTTGATGGAGTGGTAGGAAATGTACCTTTTGGAGATTTTAAGGTATCGGATAAAAGATACGACAAGCATAAGTTCCTGATACACGATTACTTTTTTGCGAAATCCCTTGATAAGTTAAGACCCGGCGGTGTGATGGCTCTTGTAACGAGCAAAGGCACAATGGATAAGGAAAACTCGGCGGTACGAAAATATATTGCACAGAGAGCAGAGCTTCTTGGAGCAATTCGATTGCCAAATAACACCTTTAAGGGTAATGCAGGAACGGAAGTCGTTTCGGATATTCTTATCCTACAAAAGCGTGACAGACTGATAGATATTGAGCCGGATTGGGTTCATCTTGATACCGATGAGAACGGAATTAAGATGAACTCTTATTTTGTGCAGCACCCCGAAATGATACTCGGAGAAATGAAAATGGTATCGGGGCGTTTCGGTATGGAAGCAACTTGTGTGCCGTATGAAAATGCAGACCTTGCAGCACAGCTTGATGAAGCAGTAGCAAACATTCACGGAGAAATCACGGAATATGAAACTGAGGAAGAACTGGAGGAGGAAGATAATTCTATTCCGGCAGACCCGACAGTGAGAAACTTTTCCTATACGGTGGTAGACGATAAAATCTACTATCGTGAAAATTCCCGTATGACTCCGGTGGAAGTGTCGGCAACCGCAGAGAACCGAATTAAGGGTATGATTGCTATTAGAAATTCCGTCAGAATGCTGATTGAATTGCAGACAGAAGATTACCCTGACAGCGAAATCAAAGCGGAGCAGGAGCGATTAAACAGACTTTATGATACCTTTTCAGGTAAGTACGGACTCATTAACAGCCGTGCAAATACTTCTGCTTTCTCGCAGGACAGTTCATTCTCTTTGCTTTCCGCATTGGAGATAATCGGAGAGGACGGAGAACTGGAGCGTAAGGCTGATATGTTTTCTAAGAGGACAATTAAGCCGCATACTCCGGTTACTTCTGTTGATACGGCAAGCGAAGCGTTGGCGGTATCTCTTGGAGAAAAAGCCACGATTGATATGGACTATATGATGGGGCTTTCCGGTAAATCGGAGAATGAAATCTTTGAGGACTTAAAGGGTGTTATCTTCCTAAACCCGCTTTATGAGTATGGAAATTCTTACGAACCGAAGTATCTGATGGCTGATGAATACCTTTCGGGTAATGTCAGGGAAAAGCTGAAGATTGCAAAGAACTCGGCAGAACTCTATCCGGAAGATTATAAGGTCAATGTAGAAGCACTTCAAAAGGTGCAGCCGAAAGACCTGACTGCAAGTGAAATTTCCGTGCGACTTGGTGCAACTTGGCTGCCACCGGACGATGTGCAGGAGTTTATCTTTCATTTGCTTGAAACACCACGTTATGCACAGTGGAATATCAAAGTTCACTTCTCTCCATTTACGAGTGAGTGGAATATTGAGGGCAAATCTTACGACAAAGGAAATGTAAGGGCATATAACACTTACGGAACTTCCCGCATCAATGCCTATAAGATTATCGAGGAAACACTGAACTTAAAAGATGTGCGTATCTTTGATTATATCGAAGATGATGAGGGAAAGAAAAAAGCTGTCCTGAATAAAAAGGAAACAGCGATTGCTCAGTCGAAGCAGGAAATGATTAAGCAGGAATTTCAGGACTGGATATGGTCTGACCCTGAACGAAGGGAAAGGCTTTGCAAATCTTACAATGAGAAATTCAATAGCGTCAGACCTCGTGAGTATGATGGAAGTCATATCATCTTCAATGGTATGAACCCTGAAATTGAACTCAGGGAACATCAGAAAAATGCGGTTGCTCATATCCTTTACGGAGGAAATACGCTTCTTGCACACGCAGTCGGAGCAGGAAAAACTTTTGAAATGGTGGCGGCAGCACAGGAGTCGAAAAGGCTTGGGCTTTGTAACAAGTCACTGTTTGTTGTACCAAATCACTTGACCGAACAATGGGCGGCTGAGTATTTGCAGCTCTATCCGGCGGCGAATATCCTTGTCGCAACAAAGAAAGATTTTGAAACCAAGAACCGTAAAAAGTTCTGTGGCAGGATTGCAACCGGAGATTATGACGCAGTTATCATCGGACATTCACAGTTTGAGAAAATCCCAATGTCCATTGAAAGACAGAGGGCAATCTTAGAACAGCAGCTTGAGGAGATAACGGGAGGAATTGCAGAACTCAAGCGAAACCGAGGGGAAAACTTCTCCATAAAGCAGCTTGAAAAGTCAAAGAAATCTATCAAGCAGAAACTTGATAAACTCAATGACCAGACGAAAAAAGATGATGTTGTAACCTTTGAGGAACTTGGTGTAGACAGGCTTTTTGTTGATGAAAGCCATTATTACAAGAACCTTTATCTTTATACAAAAATGCGTAATGTGGGCGGTATCGCACAGACGGAAGCACAGAAATCTTCCGACCTCTTTATGAAGTGCCGTTACCTTGACGAGATTACCGGAGGGCGAGGGACCGTGTTCGCAACGGGTACACCTATCTCAAACAGTATGGTGGAACTCTATACGATACAGCGATATTTGCAGTACAGCACGCTTGTGAAAAATGGGTTGCAGCACTTTGATGCCTGGGCTTCCACTTTCGGAGAAACCATTACGGCAGTGGAACTTACACCGGAAGGAACAGGATACAGAGCAAAGACAAGGTTCGCAAAATTCTATAACTTGCCTGAACTAATGGCGATGTTCAAGGAGATAGCGGACATTAAGACAGCGGATATGTTGAACCTGCCAGTACCGGAAGCAAAGTACCATAACATTGCAGTAAAGCCGTCAGAAATGCAGAAAGAAATGGTTGCTTCCCTTGCAGAGAGAGCTGAGCAGGTGCGTGGCGGCGGTGTGGATTCAAGTGTAGATAATATGCTGAAAATCACGAATGATGGAAGAAAACTGGCTCTTGACCAGCGTATGCTAAACGATATGCTGCCTGATTTTGAGGGCAGTAAAATCAATGCCTGCGTTGATAACATCTATCGAATATGGGAAGAAAATGCCGACAAGAAATCGGCACAGCTTGTGTTCTGTGACCTTTCCACGCCGAAGAATGACGGCACATTTTCCGTCTATAACGACATTAGGAAAAAGCTGATTGAGAGAGGTATTCCTGAAAGTGAAGTAAAATTTATACACGAAGCCGACACGGATATGAAGAAAAAGGAACTGTTCCAAAAGACACGCAAGGGAGAAGTCAGGGTGCTTCTTGGCTCTACTCAGAAGATGGGAGCAGGAACGAATGTGCAGGATAAACTTATCGCACTTCACGATGTGGATTGTCCGTGGCGACCTTCAGATTTGGAGCAGCGTTCCGGTAGAATTGTCCGTCAAGGCAATGAAAATCCGCAGGTTGATATTTACCGTTATGTAACAGAGCAGACCTTTGATGCATACCTCTATCAGCTTGTGGAAGGTAAGCAGAAGTTCGCAAGTCAGATTATGACGAGCAAATCTCCGGTTAGGTCGGCAGAGGATATTGATGAAACCGCACTGTCCTATGCAGAGATAAAAATGCTTGCAACAGGTAATCCATATATCAAAGAAAAGATGGACTTAGACATTCAGGTGCAGAAGCTGAAGATGTTAAAATCCAATTTCTTATCGGAGAAATACGGACTGGAGGATAAGGTCATCAAGTTCTACCCACAACAGATTGCTTACTTGAAATCCCGCGTAGAGGGACTTACAAAAGATGTTGAAACAGCAAAATTACACCCGAAACCGATAGACGAGCAGCCGCTTGGAATGATGGTATCGGGTGTTTCTTATTCCGAAAAAGCCGAAGCAGGTCAGGTAATTATCAATGCCTGCAAGTCAATGAACAGTCCTGATGCGATAGCACTTGGCGAGTACCGTGGCTTTCAAATGGAATTGTATTTTGATACGGTGCAGCGTAATTATGTTGTGAAATTAAAAGGCGAAACAAGCAGAGATGTACCGCTTGGCGATGATGCTCACGGTAATATCGTGAGAATAGATAACGGCATAGAACGCTTTGAGGAAGTACTTGCTGATACGAAAAACAGCCTTGAAAATACGGAGAAGCAGTTTGAAACAGCGAAGCAGGAAATCGAAAAGCCGTTTGCCAAAGAGGAAGAATTGAAGGCAAAAACTGCTCGACTTGATGAGCTGAATATCCTGCTCAATATGGATAAAAAGGAAAATGAGATTGTCGGCGGAGAGCCTGATGAGGGCGAAGCAGTCGGCGGCAGAAAGGAGAAATCGTATGAGAGATAAACAGAAAGGCGGTGGTCGATATGCCATTTATCGCACCTGAGTTAATCATTCAGGCGAAGCAGATGGACTTATTAACCTACCTGAGAAATTATGAACCGTATGAGCTGGTTAAGTTTTCAGGTAACACCTATTGCACCAGAACCCACGACAGTTTGAAGATTTCAAATGGGAAATGGATATGGTGGTCGAGAGGTATTGGCGGCAGGAGTGCTTTGGATTATCTGATTAAGGTCAAAGGTTACAGCTTCCTTGAAGCGGTGGAAACCATTATCGGACACACAGCGATTCAGGCTCCGGTCTATGAAAAGCCACAGCCAAAAGAGGAAAATAAACCGCTTCTTCTCCCTGAAAAATGTGCTTCCAACAGAGTGATTACAGAGTATCTTTTCGGGAGAGGAATAGATTTTGAAATCATCAATTACTGTATTTCCAATGACCTTATCTTTGAGAGTCTGCCGTATCACAATGTTGTGTTTGTAGGCTATGACGAGAAGAAAGAACCCAAATATGCAGCCTACCGTTCCACGAATAAGCGTAGGATTATGGGCGATTGCAGTGGCAGTAAAAAAGATTATTCTTTTCGGCTTGGTAAGGAAAACTTGGAGGAAGTACACCTCTTTGAGTGTGCCATTGACTTGTTATCCTATGCCACGCTTGCGAAGCTGAACGGGCAGGATTGGAAAGAAATGAGCTTTGTTTCGCTGTCTGGGGTGTATTCTCCGGCAAAGAAAATTGAGGACAGTAAAGTGCCGATTGCACTGGAAAAGTATCTTGGCAGCAACCCATCTGTCAGGAAAATCCGTATCCATTTTGACAATGATATAGCGGGCAGAAAGGCAGCACAGACCTTAAAAACCATTCTGCCGGATAAGTATGAAATCGTTGATGAACCACCAAAAGCAGGTAAGGACTTCAACGATTTTCTTTGTATGCGGATGGGAATTTACAATAAAAAAACACACGAAAGGAATGAAGAACGATGAATGATACAAAGATTAAAGTCCTCTTGGTAGAACCGGAAAAGTACCCGAAGGAAATTGTAATCGACGACAGTCTGGAAGCAATGCAAGAGGTTGTCGGCGGGGATATTGAGGAATATATGCCCTTTGATGATGACGTTGCAATCATCTGTAATGAGGAAGGAAAGATGAGAGGACTTCCGCTTAATCGTGCTGTTTATGTGCAGGACAACGATAAGAAAGAGATGGTTGATATTATCTGCGGCAAGTTCTTTATCTGTTATGCACCGCCTGAGAGTGAGAGCTTTCAGAGCTTGCCGGACGATATGATGAAGAAGTATAAGGAACAGTTCAAGTATCCTGAACGCTTTTCTAAGGAAGTGGGCGGCAATATCGTGGCTGAACCTTTTAAGCCGAAATCAAAGGATTATGAGAGATAGTAGCCTGAGAACGGGGCAACCCAGAGGAGATGTTTAATCTTAGCGAGCAGACCATTTGGATAAACATAGTTTCCCAAACGGTAAAAGGCTCGT
>ENA-OZFZ01000531-OZFZ01000531.1-human-gut-metagenome-genome-assembly--contig:-NODE-531-length-18728-cov-6.936111_pt1 | contig 18728 bp, 11 predicted proteins | sample MGYA00244621_ERZ653640 | MGnify/ENA primary metagenome ERZ653640 (study PRJEB26926, sample SAMN06165019) | human gut metagenome | biome: ENVO:00009003; feature: ENVO:2100002; material: ENVO:00002003... | reverse complement strand
CAAGGCTATTCGTCGGCAGCGTCAGATGTGTATAAGAGACAGCATTGACCTTTCCTCATCGTGCGGCACTACAATCGAGACCTTTGACATGCTCTACAACATGCGCACCATTGCAGACCCATTGTACTCACACTGTCTGAATGTAGGGCTTATTACAAGGATGATCGGACGATGGCTTCATATGGAAAAGACAGATGTGAATACGCTTACTATCGCAGGAGTACTTCACGATATCGGTAAATGCAAGATTCCCGATGATGTGCTAAACAAGCCTGACAAGCTCACAGATGAAGAATTTGCGCTCATAAAAAAACACCCACAGTTTGGTTTTGATTTGATTAGGGATCTGCAGATTGACTCCAGAATAAAGCGCACAGCCCTCATGCATCATGAGCGCTGTGATGGCTCAGGCTATCCTTCACAGCTTGACAGCTCACTGATTGACGACTTTGCCATGATAACAGCCATCGCCGATGTATATGATGCCATGACTGCCGCCAGACGCTATCGCGCACCACTTTGTCCGTTCGCTGTCATATCAAGCTTTGAGAGTGAAGGTTTTACAAAGTACAATACAAAGTTCCTGCTTTTGTTTTTGAAAAAGCTTGCTACCACATACCAGAGCAACCGTGTAATGCTCAACGACAGCCGGTTCTGTAATATTGTGATGCTCAACCCACATGAACTGTCACGCCCTATTGTACGTTTTGATGACGGCAGTATACTTGATTTGTCCACAAACCGCGAGTTTTTCATCAAATCTGTGATGTAAGCCGATTTATAATCAAAAGGATTACGGAGTAGTTACTCAAAAAAAATTATAAAATAACCAAAAATAAGAACCGTGCATCTACAGTAAGATGCTGCCGGTTCTTATTTTATATATTGCATTTATATTGTGTTTACATTTCATGCTTTACGTATATATCTATTACGATACCTTGAGTATGAACTTCTGAAGCTCCTTCTCATCCTCTACCCTGGCAATTTTTGCACCAATCTTTGTAAGCTTCTCCTCGAGTGCCTCATAGCCTCTCTGGATATAGTAGATATCATCAACCACTGTGATTCCCTCTGCTGCAAGACCTGCTATAACCAGTGCTGCTCCTGCTCTTAGGTCAGGTGCATTCACTCTGGCACCTGTGTATCTTTTCACGCCGCTTATGATTGCTATATTGCTCTCTACCTTTATATCAGCTCCCATTCTGGTGAGCTCGTCAACATACTTGAAACGATTCTCAAATATGCTCTCTGTAACTGTACTGGTGCCCTCAGCGATACCCAAAAGCACCGCCATCTGTGGCTGCATATCTGTCGGGAAGCCCGGATATGGAAGTGTGGTGACCTGTGTATGCCTTAAATGTCCGTCTGATATTACTCTGACTGAGTCATCAAACTCCTCTACCTGGCAGCCTACCTCCAACAGCTTTGCTGTGGTGGCCTCAAGATGCTTTGGAATGACATTCTTTACCAGCACGTTGCCTCCTGCTGCCGCAACTGCAAACATGAATGTACCGGCCTCAATCTGATCCGGAATGACAGAATACTCTGTAGCATGTAATCTCTCCACACCTACAATTCTGATGACATCGGTTCCTGCGCCCCTGATATTTGCTCCCATGCTGTTTAAGAAGTTTGCCACGTCAACGACATGAGGCTCCTTAGCCGCATTCTCGATAACAGTCTTGCCATCTGCCATGGCTGCAGCCATCATAATATTGATTGTGGCACCTACAGAAACCTTATCCATATATATGTGTGTGCCCTTAAGCTCCTTTGCCCTGGCGATGACAAGGCCATGAGCTATGTCTATGTCTGCTCCCATGGAGCGGAAGCCCTTCATATGAAGGTCAATCGGCCTGCTTCCGATATCACAGCCTCCCGGAAGCGCAACCTCTGCATGCTTGTATTTTCCAAGTAATGCACCAATCAAATAATATGATGCCCTGATTCGTCTGATGAATTCATTATCGACATTTACGCCCCTGATAAATGAACCGTTTATCTTTACCTTGTGTATATCCACGCGCTCCACATGTGCGCCGATTTCTTCGATTGCCTGAAGTAAGACATTGATATCCCTTACATTTGGCAAATTATCTATTGTTACAGTCTCGTCTGTCATTATGGCAGCGGCCAAAATAGCAAGTGCAGCATTTTTAGCTCCACCAATTTCAACTTCACCGTATAAAGGATTTCCACCTTTGATTACGTACTGTTCCATATTCCACCTCTATGAATTCAGGAGTATACTTCCTCCTAATATACTATTCTCAATTTACACTATTGTTATACATCCAACTACAAATTTCATTTATGACGACGTATTTAAGCCGCCATTTGTGCCGGTGCTGCTTTTAATAAATGACGCAGCAGCTACTATTATCTAATCATATCACGATAAATAAGCACTATAATTCAAGTGCCTCCACCAGCTTCTCTACTGTCTGCTCCACATCAAGCCCCTCCTCGGAAACCTCGATGTCTGCATACTGCTCATACAATTTTGAGCGCTCTTCAAAAAGGGTCTCTAAAGTCTGCCCTTTCTTTAATACTACACCTCTACCCTTTATGTCTGCAAGTCGTTTTTCCAAAATAGCATAAGAAACCTTGAGATACACAACTCTGCCTATCTCCTTAAGATGCTCCATGGCCTCTTTTCCGTATACCACCGAACCGCCTGTAGCTATAATGGCCCTATCAGCCCTGATAGAAGCATTGACACGGTTCTCTACCTCTATAAAACCGTCCGTGCCCTTTTCCTCAATTATCTCACGCAGAAGCTTTCCCTCCTGCTCCTGTATCAGTAAATCCGCATCCAGGAAGCTGTATCCCAGCACCTTTGCAAGTATTACGCCTATGGTACTCTTTCCAACTCCCGGCATGCCTATAAGTACGATATTAGTTTTCTGTTCCATCTACTGCCTCAGTATTCTCTGTATCTGTACTATTGGTGCTTTCTGACTGCTGTGTGCTCTCTGTAGCGCTTGTGTCTGCTGCCTTTTTGTCCTTCTTGGTAGTAGTAAAATAATTGTGAATCTTGATCTTGTCAAGCTGCTTCTGCTTTACAGACCATTTTTCATCGTCCTGCCATCCTGAAAGGATGCCATTGTAATATTTGTCCTCTTTATTGCCCTTTACAGTCTTCCTGTTTGACTCTGTTGCTTTATCATCGGTCTTTTTGTCGAGCCTTACGATATAGTAAGTGCTGTCTGTGGTGATGAGGTCTGAGGTCTGTCCCTCCTCAAGGGAATTGAGTGCATCTACAACGCTCTGATCAAGATTGTTTGTAGTGTATACACTGTCCTTTGTCTTGCTGTCCGATGACTCTGAGCTCTCTTTAGACTCTGTGTCATCTGATTTCTTATCTGAATCATCTGTCTTCTCCGCATCCGGATCAACGTATGTGGCGTATGTGCCTGTTGTGGCTGTAGTGCCTGCAGCCTTGGCTGCATCCTCTAAGGATGATCCGCCTGCAAGCGCCTCTACCACTGCATCTGCCTGTGCCTTTATCTGTGCTGACTGCTCATCTGTATATGTCTGATACTGGTAATTAGAGTCATATGCACCCTTGTAATCAAGCTTCACAATGGTGTATGCAGCCATATTGGCTTCCTCATCCGTCACGCTTGAATCAGCATTTTTGATGATTGCAGCATACATCTTACTCTTTATGAGGCGAAGCTCTAAATATTCCTCGACAATCTCCTCTGTAGCACTCATCTCGTCTATCACATCATCGGAATTTGCCTTCATAAACTTCTCTGCGGCCTTTTTGATTTCCTTTTTCTCATCATCAGAAACCTCTACATCGTAATCTGACTGATGCGCCTTTAATGTGTAAAGCTCATGAGCCTCCTCGATAGCATTTTTCTTCCATGTTTCAAGCACAGTATTATTGCCTGATACTGTCTTGTCCCAGTAGCCCTCGCCCATGTACTGTATATACATGTCATCATAACCGGCCTCCTGGTACCTTATCATAAAATTAACAAGCCCAAGCTTGATATCCTCTTTATCTAATGTCGCAACTGTTGCGGTTTTATTTATTGCACATCCTGTAAAAGCTGTAACTGAGAGTGTTGCAGCTAATAACATGGCTATTACTTTTTTCGCTTTCATTGTATCTATCCTCTTTAAAATTGGTATAGTATCGCTCGTATATTATAGAGCTTTTCGGGCCTGCTGGCAAGCATTTTCTAAACTTTGTAAATTATCGTCAATTTCGCGTAAAGCATGTGGTGTTTCCTATGCTATATGCTACATGATTCCAAAATTCGGGTAACTATTCAGCCGTAATCAGTTCCTTACGCATCTGCGAAATCAGTTCCTCCACCACATCAAGCACATCCCGCTTCTTTGCCACGCTGCCATTTTTTAAATCAAATGTGAAATATGGGTTTTCTGCCATATTGAATTTGAGGGAAGATTTATACTGGGCAATAAGCTCCGGTATCTTCTCCGGATTTATCCTTGCCCGTTCAAACATGGTAAGCTTTATCAGTGAGCCGGTCTGCTTTATCTCAGTGATATATACGGCATGTGCCAACGCCTTAAGCCTTGCCACGCGAAGCAGGCTGAGCACTGATTTTGGTGGTTCACCAAACCTGTCTATGAGCTCCTCGAGCATCTCATCCTTCTCTTCCTCTGTCTCTATGCCTGCAATACGCTTGTATATATCCAGCTTCTGGAATTCGTTTGCGATATAACCTGCCGGAATATAAGCATCGGTTACAATATCCACGGTCGTGTCAAATTTGTCACTGATATCCTCGATGCCCTTTGCCTCTTTTACAGCCTCGCTCAACATCTTGCAGTACAAATCATAGCCCACTGCCTCCATGTGTCCGCTCTGCTCCGCACCGAGCAGATTGCCCGCACCACGGATTTCAAGGTCTCTCATGGCAATCTTAAAGCCGCTGCCAAGGTCTGAGTACTCCTTTATCGCTGCAAGACGCTTTTCTGCCACCTCTTTTAGCATCTTGTTGCGCCTGTACATGAGAAATGCATACGCAGTACGGTTAGATCTGCCGACTCGTCCGCGGAGCTGATAAAGCTGTGAAAGTCCCATGTTGTCCGCATCGTGTATAATCATTGTATTGACGTTTGAGATATCAAGTCCGGTCTCTATAATGGTCGTGGATACAAGCACATCTATTTCACCATTGATGAAACGGTACATGATGCGCTCAAGCTCCGTCTCCTTCATCTGTCCGTGCGCAAATGCAACAGTCGCATCCGGCACCAGCTCCTGCAGCTTTGCTGTTATGTCTGCTATGTCGCGCACCTTATTGTACACATAGTACACCTGTCCGTTTCTGGCAAGCTCCCTGTTAATTGCCTCTCTGACAAGCTCATCATTGTACTCCATGACATATGTCTGAATCGGTACACGGTCCATCGGCGGCTCCTCAAGCACGCTCATATCCCTTATGCCGATTAAGCTCATATGGAGTGTCCTCGGAATCGGTGTAGCGGTCAGTGTGAGCACATCCACATTGACCTTCATCTGCTTAATTTTCTCCTTGTGAGTCACTCCGAAGCGCTGCTCCTCATCGATTACCAAAAGTCCCAGATCCTTAAACTGCACATCCTTTGAGAGTATACGGTGTGTTCCGATGATGATATCAACCTCACCCTTTTTGAGCTTTTCTATCGTCTTTTTCTGCTCTGCTGCACTTCTGAAACGGCACATCAAATCCACATTCACCGGAAAATCCTTCATCCTCTGCGAAAACGTATCGTAAATCTGCTGTGCCAGAATGGTTGTCGGGGCAAGATATGCCACCTGCTTGCTGTCCTGCACCGCCTTGAAGGCCGCACGGATTGCAACCTCCGTCTTGCCGTAGCCCACATCACCGCAAATCAGTCTATCCATTATTTTATGGCTCTGCATATCAGTCTTTGTGGCTTCAATTGCAAGAATCTGATCCTCAGTCTCATCAAAAGGAAAAAGCTCCTCAAACTCTCTCTGCCACACCGTATCCTCGCCGAAGGCATATCCGTTTTGCTGCTCACGCTGGGCGTACAGCTTCACCAGGTCTCCTGCAATCTGCTTTACCGCACCTCTGACCCTATTCTTTGTTCTGGTCCATTCCTGACCTCCAAGCTTGTTGAGCTTTGGTTTTCTGGCATCCTTTCCGGCATATTTTTGTATCATATCAAGCTGGGTAGCGAGGATATAGAGATTGGAGCCACCCTGATACTCTATCTTGATGTAGTCCTTTACCTTTTTGTCCACCTCTAGCTTTTCAATGCCGCGGTAAATACCTAGTCCGTGGTTTTCATGCACCACATAGTCCCCAACCGACAAATCGGTAAAGCTCTGTATTTTCTCCCCCTCATAGGTGCGGTGACGCTTCTTTTTCTTCTGCTGCGCCCCAAAAATATCTGACTCCGTAATCACGGCAAACTTTAGGATAGGATACTCAAAGCCTCTTCTCACCTTGCCGTAGCAGACCATAATCTGCCCCTCGGAAAGCTCATGGTCGTAGTTTTCAGTGTAAAAACATGTGATTCCCTGGTCTGTGATATCCTCTGAAAGCCGCTTTGCCCTTGTCCTTGAACCGGATAAAAGAATGACTCTGTAGCCGTTTTTCTTATAGCGCTTTAAGTCCTTTATCAAAAGCTCAAAGCTGTTATTATATGGGCTGACACTCTGACAGTGAATACCATAGCTTCCCAGCTGGTGCAGTCCGTTTGCTTTATTATCAAGCGCAGCGAGTGCGATGCACGAATACTTCCCAAGCTTTGCCACTATCTCCTTCTCTGTAAAAAGACCGTTCATCTGCCCCGGAAGTATATATCCCATCGCAAGTCTCTGCTTCATGCTCTCTGAAAACTCGGTCTCGGTAAGCTTTCCCTGCTCTACGCACCTGGTCAGCTCATCGAAAAATATAAGGCTGTCCGATGGATTAAAATAATCCAAAATCCCGACTCTCTCGTCAAAAAAGTACGACAAAAAAGCATCCATGCCCGCATACATGGACAGCTCTCCCCACTCCTCGGTAAGCTCGTCTGCCATCACAGTCACTCTGTGTGCTTCCTCTGTCTTCATCTGCTTTCTAAGCTTGTCAGACACACGCTTTGCCTCTGCCTTAAGCTTGTCAATTCCCCCGGCCTTTTCCTCATCGCTAAGTACAAGCTCTGCCGCCGGATATATGCTCACCCGATCAATATTTTCAATGGATTTCTGGCTCTCGCAGTCAAAATATCTGATGGTGTCTATCTCGTCTCCCCACAGCTCAATTCGGATAGGATTCTCCTCCGTCAGTGGAAAAACATCAAGAATACCGCCCCTGACAGAAAACTGTCCCATCGTCTGGACCTGATACTCTTTTTCATAGCCCATTCTGATAAGAGCAGCCTGAATTTCCTTCAAATCCAAAAGCTGTCCCAGCTCAAGTGTAAGCACGTTTTCCCACATCTTTTCTATCGGCGCCATCGTATTCATCAGCGCATCAAAGGTGGTCACAAGCGTCACTCTCTCCTGCTCACGGATAGCCTTCAAAGCCCTGATGCGCTCCGCTGTCAGGAGATTGCCCCTGATATCCGACTGGTAAAAAAGCACATCCTTTGATGGATAATACACCACCTCTTTGTCAAAAAAACTGTACTCATCGTACAGTTCCTTCGCCTTCTGCTCTCCAAAGGTCACAATAAGCTTGTTTTTCCTGTGACCTCCAAAGGCATATATCATCTGTGATTTTTGCGCATCTATACATCCCGTGACAGATATAAGTCCGGACGATTTTTCTACCGTTTTTGTCATCTCCTCAAAGCCCGCAAGGGAAAGGAGTGGCTCTGTAAATGCTTTCACTTTCAATTCTCCATTTCTGTCTGTTCAAAATCACCTTGTCGATTTCCAGCTAGTTATATATGTTCATGGCCTTATCCGTCTCGCCCTGCATCATAAGAACTGCTGCATCCATCGCATGACCGATAGCTTCCTCTACCTTTGCCCTGTCCTCAGAACTGAAACGCCCGAGCACATGGTCAGCCAGATCCCAGCCCTGTGGCTTCTCTCCAACACCGACCTTGATACGGCTGAAGCCCTGTGTGCCGGTCATTGCAATGATACTCTTGATGCCATTGTGACCGCCGGCGCTGCCCTTTTTGCGGATACGGATACGCCCCGGCTCGAGCGAAATATCATCAAAAATAACAATCATTTCCTCATCCGGATCAAGCTTATAAAAATTCATCACCTCAGCAACAGACTCGCCGCTTAGGTTCATGTAGGTCTGCGGCTTCACAAGCAGCACCTTCATGCCCTCAATCACTCCGCTTCCACAGAGCGCCTTGTTCTTTTTGTCTGTCACACTTATATTATATTTATCCGCAAGCGCATCTATCACATCAAATCCGATATTGTGTCTTGTGTGCTCATATTTTTTGTCAGGATTTCCAAGTCCTACTATAACGTACATCGTTTATCCTTTCTCTTTCTCATATCATTTACAATTCAAAATAAAACAAATACTGCTGGATAATTCCCGCCACACCCTTGTAGCGCTCAAAATCAAAGCCGTCACTATAATATTTGTCCAAAAGCTGCTTTACATGCGTATCTATCGGAAACGCATCCACATGATGTAAACCAAAAAGGCATATGCAGTTCGCCACCTTTTTGCCAATTCCTTTGCGAGAAAGCAGGCTTTCCATCGCCTCATCATAGCTCATTTTGCGCAGATTATCAAGCCAGTCAGGATTATTAGCACCATACTCATATATTTCCTTCAGATACGGTGCCCTATAGCCAAAGCCCATGCTCCTGTCATCAAATACCTCATCCGGTACCTCAAGAGGCTTTGGAAATGTATACAGTTCTTCCCCCTCTGCACTGCCGTCTATTTTATGCCCGCACCGCCTGCAAAGTAAATCCACACTGTTTGTGATTCGCTTTATGTTATTATTCTGGGAAATCATAAAAGTAACAATCATCTCCCACAAATCCTGCCTTAAAATACGCACACCACTGCCATATGCATATGCCTCCTTCAGATGCGCGTCATCTCCGTCTGCTATCAGCTTTGCAATCCCCGCATAATCCGTATCCATATCCAGATAGCTTTTCCATATATTGTTCCAGTCTGCCTCATCACAGTCCAGCTCAAACTCATTCCCATCCTGCTTAATCCGAAGTGCCCTGTCAAATGCCACTACCGTGTATTCATTTTCTCCTGTATTCTTCCATCTGAAGCACTGACCACTGTCAGCAATCTGTTTTAAATCCAGATTATCTATTTTCGTCTTGTACATATCGTTTGTCTATCCTCTTTTATTGTAGCTATACTCTAAAAAGCCGGTCTTTCTGTGGCTTATTGTACCACGGATAGACCGGTTTGTGTGAAATATATTTGGATTATTATACCAGCTCAGGAATTTTATATCCTGCTTTGCTCATCGCTTTTTCAAAGTTATTGTTTGATTTTATGCATTCTCAATCTCTGTCTTATACTTTTCAAGAATCATATTCTGGATATTCTCGCGTGTGGCAGAGTTAATCGGATGGGCTATATCCCTGTACTCGCCATCGTTTGCCTTGCGGCTTGGCATGGCGATGAAAAGTCCCTTTTCTCCTTCGATTACCTTAATGTCATGTACCACGAATTCATCATCGATTGTGATTGACACAACCGCCTTCATCTTGCCTTCTTTTTCTACCTTACGAATTCTGATGTCTGTAATCTGCATATTTTTGTCCCCCTGGTCTGTTTTTAAATTACATATCTTACATTTTTTTCTTTTACTATCATGACTCCATCCTCACCACAATAGCAGGTGTTTGGATTGATGGTTCCGCGGCTCTCTACGATGCAATTTTCGAGGTGCACATTGTCGCCTATGTAGACGTCATTGAGTATCACGCAGTTCTTCACTGTGGTGTTTTTGCCCACAAATACCTGCTTGAAAAGCACCGAATCCTCCACGCTGCCGTTTATGATACAGCCACTTGATACGAGGCTGTTTGAAATTTCTGAGCCCGGATTAAACTTGGCCGGTGGCAGGTCGTCCACCTTTGAGCAGATGGTCGGCTCCTCCCTGAAGAAATAGCTTCTGACGTCAGGTCTTAAGAAATCCATATTGGTCTTGAAGTATGCATCAATTTCGGCGATATTGTTCCAGTATGAATTTATCTTGTAGCCATATATTTTCTTTACATTTTTGTAGCGCACGAGGATATCATTTACGAAATCGAATCTGTTTTCCTCAGCTGCCGCCTCCAAAAGCTCTATGAGCTGTCGTCTCCTGATGACATAGATACCTGTGGAAATGGTGTTGGATGAGGCCTCGATTGGCTTTTCATCAAACTCTGTGATTCTTGACTCATCATCCATGCGTACCACACCAAAACGGCTGACATCGTCGTTGTACATCATGTCCTTGCATACCACTGTAATGTCTGATTTTTTCTCGATGTGAAAATCAAGCACTCTGTTGAAATCCAGCTTGTATACACAGTCACCGCTGCTGATGATGACATATGGCTCATGGCGTCTCTTGAGAAAATCAATGTTCTGATACATCGCATCTGCCGTGCCCCTGTACCAGTCACTGTTGTCCGCTGTGACTGTAGGTGTAAAGAGGAATAAGCCCCCCTGCTTTCTGCCAAAATTCCACCATTTTGATGAGCTTAAATGCTCATTCAGTGAGCGTGCATTGTACTGGGTCAGTACTGCGACAGTCTGTATATGTGAGTTTGACATGCTGCTGAGCGCAAAATCTATGCTTCTGAAGCTGCCTGCTACCGGCAGGGCCGGTACTGCTCGTTTTGCTGTCAGTTCCTTCATCCTATTATTGTTGCCGCCGGCCAAAATTATTCCTATTGCCTTCATTTTCCGTCACCTGCCTTGATAATAACTTCTCCGCCCTCAAGCACACCGTCTTTGTAATCCTCTTCGTATGTAACACCGGAGATTGCTGTATTTTTGCCTATCTTTACCCCGTCCGGTATCACAGAATCTTCTCCTATAGTGACCAGCCCAAATGAGTATATGCTCTCATTTAATACGTTCGGCTTCTCCTGTCCAAAGCCAAGTGTCACATTGTCGCCCACCTTGCAATTTTCGGCAATGATGGACTTGTCTATCGTGACATTGGAGCCTATCTCCGTGTCACACATGATGATGGAATCACGTATAACTGCGCCTCTTCCAATCTTGACGTTGGCACCTATAACAGAATGCTCCACATGACCATAGCATTCACAGCCCTCACCCATGATGCTTCGCTCCACATGGCCTCCTTTGGCTATATAAAGTGGCTCGATTGCATCATTCTTTGTGTAAATCTTCCAGTACTCCTCGTACAGGTTGAACTCCGGAATGAGGTCCACAAGCTCCATATTGGCCTCCCAGTATGAGCCCAGTGTACCTACGTCCTTCCAGTATCCGTTGAACTCGTATGCAAACATACGTCTGTCGTTTTCAAAGCAGTATGGTATGACATGCTTGCCAAAATCACAGTTTTCCTGATCCTTTAGTGCAAGTAATGCTTCCTTTAGCACCGGCCATGAGAATATGTAAATACCCATTGATGCGAGATTGCTGCGCGGATGAACCGGCTTTTCCTCAAATGCATTGATGCGCTTATCATCATCGGCTATGACGATACCAAATCGGCTGGCCTCCTCGATAGGCACCGGCATGGTTGCTATGGTCACATCTGCATTGTTTTCCTTGTGGAAATCAAGCATCACCTCATAGTCCATCTTGTAAATATGGTCTCCTGACAGTATCAACACATAGTCCGGGTTGTAACTGTCTATATACCTCATATTCTGGTAGATTGCATTGGCTGTACCTGTGTACCACTCGCTGTTGCCGCTCTTCTCATAAGGAGGCAGTATTGCCACTCCTCCATTATTCCTGTCGAGGTCCCACGGAATACCTATTCCGATGTGGCTGTTAAGTCTGAGTGGCTGATACTGTGTAAGTACACCCACTGTATCAATGCCTGAATTGATGCAGTTGCTAAGCGGAAAATCTATGATTCTGTACTTTCCACCAAACGAAACTGCCGGTTTTGCTACGTTCGCTGTCAGAACACCAAGTCTGCTGCCTTGACCGCCTGCTAAAAGCATGGCTATCATTTCTTTCTTAATCACGTTATCACTCCTCGTCTGTCCTAATTTTTGTTGTGCCATCCGGTCCCCACCACTAGTTTCTGTAATAACCGTATCTGTAATGCTTCTATAATAAATCACAATTGTTTCCATATAAATTATAGTTGCTGCTGCATAAATTGCAGTTACTGCTATATACTTTAACCCCATCAAATTCATATGGTCCGGATGAATTATTTTTATAAAAAAAATTATACCACAGCCGCATTATCACTTCAACATTTTTCACAAAATCAAATAATATTTTTCTTTTTTTTCGACATTTTGCACAAGTGTCATTTAGCGTATATCTGTTTAACCTGCTATGGTTCTTATCATTTGAAAGTCATGCCTGCTTTCACCTTATTTTTCCTTTGCAAATACTATATTTAGTTGTATAATTATTATAAAATAACTATTCAGAACAAGAAAATCTGTTGCTTACATGCAATCATGACGCATCGGCTTTTTGTTCTCAGCAGTTCTTAATAGTTACAATTATAATAAATCAGGCAGGTAAAATTAATGTATAAAATAGATTTCAGCAAACCAATACACATCCATTTCATAGGCATCGGCGGTATCAGCATGAGCGGTCTCGCAGAGATTCTGCATGAGGAGGGCTTTACAATTTCCGGCTCCGATTCAAAGGAATCAGACCTCACAAAAACTCTTGCTGCCAAGGGCATAAAAGTCATATATGGCCAGAGCGCAGACAATATCACATCCGGTATCGACCTGGTGGTTTACACTGCAGCTATCCACGAAAGCAATCCTGAGTTTGCCGCAGCAAAGGCAGCCGGTATTCCAATGCTTACAAGAGCCGAGCTTCTCGGACAGATTATGGACAATTACGATTATTCTATCGCTGTAGCCGGCACACACGGCAAGACTACCACCACATCCATGATCAGCGAGATTCTTCTCGCCGCTCAGACAGATCCTACCATTTCCGTAGGAGGTATTTTGTCATCTATCCACGGCAATCTGCGTGTGGGCGATTCAGAGTACTTCATCTCTGAGGCGTGTGAGTACACAAACAGCTTTTTGAATTTCAGACCACGCTACAGTATTATTTTAAATATTGAGGCTGAGCATCTGGATTTCTTCAAGGATATCAACGACATCAGGCATTCCTTCCGCGAGTATGCATCAAACACTCTCGCAGGCGGTGCTACCATCATCAACGGTGAGATTGACCGCTATGAGGAGATTGTCGCAGGGCTTCCTCAGAAGATTATCACCTATGGCTTTGATTCAAAATATGATTTCTATCCGGAAAATATAACCTATGACGATAAAGCTTGTGCATCTTTTACAGCTATGAGACAGGGTAGTCCACTTTTCGACGTAAAACTCTCTGTTCCGGGCGCTCACAATGTAAGCAATGCGCTCGCAGCCATAGCTTTATCCACCACACTCGGTCTTGATGAGGAGTCTATCCTCACAGGCCTTGACAAATTTGGCGGTGCTGACAGACGTTTCCAGTACAAGGGCAAGGTAAACGGCGTCACAATCATTGATGACTACGCTCACCATCCAACCGAGATCCGCGCAACACTGACAGCTGCACAAAAATATCCACATGACAGGCTAGTCCTTTGCTTCCAGCCACACACCTATTCCAGAACCAAGGCATTCTTAAATGATTTTGCCGATGTTCTTTCAATGGCAGATGTTGTGGTGCTTGCTGATATCTATGCTGCGCGTGAGCAGAACACATATGGTATCTCATCTAAGGATATCCTGGATTTATTGCTCGAAAAAGGTGTGAATGCGCACTATTTCCCATCATTTGAGGAAATCGAGAAATTTTTATCAGAAAATTGTGTAAACGGTGACCTGTTGATAACAATGGGTGCCGGAAATGTAGTAGAAATCGGCGAAGACCTGCTTAAGAAATAAGTTATCCACGTTATCCACATACAAAATGTTAACAACTCTCATTTTGTGTGTGGATTTTTTAAATAATTTTCAACAGCTTATATACCCTGTGATACATTGATTTTTCAATTATTTTACACAGTTATCCACGTTATCCACATTTTTTTGTGGACTCGGAAAGCCCGAGTTTACAAGGCTTGTAGCACTTTTACCATCTTCACACGGTTAAAATATTGTGCTATAATTGCTCACAGGTTAAGCGAAAGAGAGTTTTTTATATGACAGCGATAAACATTAGCAGTGACATAGCAACATCATTCACTACTGTGTCAGATATTTTTATAGATCAATACATGCCAAAGGCAAACGGTGAGTTTGTCAAGGTATACCTTTATCTGCTCCGTGCGACAGGCTCCGGGGCAGGCATAGCAACTATTTCAGAGATTGCCGATCATTTCAGCAATACTGAAGCCGACATCATACGTGCCCTCAATTACTGGGCCTCTGAGGGCATTTTGCAGGTGCAAACCGGCGCTGATGGTCAGATTATTGGAATCAACCTCTGCAGTCTTTCTGTATCCGGTATGCAGGCTGCTCAGAGTAATATACAAAGCGCTGTGGCTGATAATGCCGCGCAGAATAATTTGCAAAACAGCGTAGTTAATAATGCTGCACAGAATATTTTGCAAAACAGCGTGGTTAATAATGCTGCACAGAATATTTCTACCGTGAATACTCGGATGCATGATTCTGTTGTGGAAAAGCTTAAGAGCCAGACTCCTGACAAAGCTGCTTCTTCACAGAAGGAATACACACTTGATGAGATTAAGGAGTTTAGAAAGAATCCTGACATTTCAGAGCTTTTCTTTATTATAGAGACATATCTGAAGCATACGCTCTCATCCACAGACACCAATATGGTGCTCTACTGGCTGGACGAGCTTCATTTTTCTACCGACCTGGTAGAATATCTCGTAGAGTACTGCATTACCAAAGGACATTCAAGCCTTCGTTACATGAACAAGGTCGCTCTCGGCTGGGCCGATGCCGGCATAAAGACCGTAGACCAGGCAAAGGACGATGCAGCCGCTCACTCACAGAGTTACTATTCTGTAATGAAGGCTCTAGGCATCACAGGCCGCAATCTGGTTGACTCTGAGGTGTCACTCATCAACAAATGGGTCGGCGAATACGGTTTCGATATAGAGCTTGTAAAGGCCGCCTGCAGTAAAACCATTTCAGCTATCCAGAAGCCAAGCTTCGAGTACACAGACTCGATACTCGCGAACTGGAGGAAAAAGGATGTACATACATTAAAGGATGTTGAAGTGCTTGATGCCAACTTTGCCAAGGCCAATAAAGCCTCTGCTACAGGCTCATCACAAGGCACAAATGCTGCAAACGGTTCCTCAAAACCAAAAAGCAATAATTCAAGTTCCAAGAATAAATTTAACAACTTCAATCAGCGAAACAATGATTACGACAAGCTGGAGAAGCTGTTTCTGAATTCTACGGTATGATTTTTCAAGTTAGATTTACACATCCCAAGGAGGATATATGGCACTTACCAATGCTCAATATGATGAGATAATGCGAGGCTACGATAAACGCCAGCTTCAGAACAAATACATACATGACAAACGTATTGAGGAAGCCTATCGCAAGGCGCCCCGCCTCAGGGAGATTGACTCAGAGATTGCATCTGCATCTGTCAGGCAGGCGTACAGGCTTATGGACGGTGATGATAATGCTCTTGCCGCTTTACGCCTTGCAATCGAGGACTATAAGGAGGAGCGTGCTGCACTGCTATCCACACTCGGATATCCGCTTGATTATTTTGAGCCTATTTACACCTGTCCAGATTGCCATGATACCGGATATATAGATGGTCAGAAATGTCATTGTTTCAAACAGGCTATTATCAATACCGTTTATTCGCAGTCCAATATCAGGGAGATTTTATCAAGAGAGAATTTTTCCACGCTCTCATTCGATTATTACTCAGATGAGCAGAAAAATCCTGCGACAGGGCTGTCTGCTCTTGCCACAGCAAAGCTTGCAGTGACGAACTGTCATGAATTTATAGACAATTTTGAAAACAAACCTAAAAACATATTTTTCTACGGTAATACCGGTGTCGGAAAGACTTTTTTATCTAATTGCATTGCAAAAGAGCTTTTAGATGCAGGTTACTCCGTAATTTACTTTACAGCATTCCAATTATTTGATATATTAAGCAAAGGTGTGTTTGAAAAGGATGCAGATGCCATCGCAGCGCACCAGAATATATTCGACTGTGATTTACTTATCATAGACGATCTCGGAACCGAGCTTTCCAACTCATTTACCACATCACAGCTTTTCCTTTGTGTAAATGAGCGCATACTGCGACAGAAATCTACTATTATTTCCACTAATCTGAATCTGGAGCAGATAGCAGATATTTACTCCGAGAGAACACTTTCAAGAATTTCAAGCAATTATAGTTTTATCAAGCTCTTTGGAGATGACATACGAATTAAAAAGCGTCTTTCCAAATAGCGCTTTTTATATTATATATTTAGTTTATTTATTATATGGTTATATGGAGGAATAACAATGCCAAACGATGAGAGAATTTTGGAGACTATGCCAACCGGTACACTTGGACTTGTTGCAACCGACAGTTGTATAGGTCTTGCCCAGAAGGTAGATGCATACTTACAGGGCTGGAGAGAGCACAGAGAGCACCAGCATGCTAACGAGAGTGCTTTCAAGGACTACTACAAAAACAGCTATATTATCAAGCCTTCTACACCTAGATTCGGTTCCGGCGAGGCTAAATGTGTTATCAACCAGTCAGTTCGTGGTTATGATCTGTACATCATGGTAGATGTAACAAACTACAGTCTTACCTACACAGTATGCGGTCAGACAAACCACATGTCACCTGATGACCACTACGCAGACTTAAAGCGTGTTATCGCTGCAGCCGGCGGAAAAGCAAGAAGAATCACAGTTATCATGCCTTTCCTTTATGAGAGCCGTCAGCACAGACGTACAGGCCGTGAGTCTCTTGACTGTCCATTGGCTCTTCAGGAGCTTATCAACATGGGTGTAGACAATATCATCACCTTCGATGCTCATGACCCTCGTGTGGTAAATGCTATTCCTCTGAACGGCTTTGAGAATGTAATGCCTTCTTACCAGTTCATTAAGGGCATCTTAAAGAACGTAAAGGATATCACTATTGATGCTGACCATCTTATGATTATCTCTCCTGATGAGGGCGCTACAAACCGTGCTATCTACCTTGCAAACGTACTCGGAGTAGACATGGGTATGTTCTACAAACGTCGTGATTACAGCCGTATCGTTGACGGACGTAACCCTATCGTAGCTCATGAGTTCCTCGGAACAAATGTGGAGGGTAAGGATGTTCTTATCATCGATGATATGATTTCTTCCGGCGAGAGTATGATAGATACAGCAAGAGAGCTCAAGAAGCGTAAAGCTAACAGAATCTTTGTTGTTTCTACATTCGGTCTCTTTACAAACGGCTTTGCTTCATTTGACAAAGCATACGAGGAGGGTCTCATCTACAGAGTAGTTACAACAAACCTTATCTACCAGTCACCGGAGCTTCTCTCTAAGGAGTACTATATCAGCTGTGACATGAGCAAATACATCGCATACCTCATTGATACATTAAACCACGACTGTTCTATCAGTGATCTTCTCTCACCATATGACAGAATCAAGAAGTGTGTTCAGAAGTACAATGACGAGCAGGCTGCAGCAAAAAATAAATAATTAAGCGCATTTATAAAAAGCCGTGTGAAATGATATGTACCCCTTTTACTGGACATCCAGTGAAAGGGGTATTTTTATGCATTACAGTTACGAATTCAAACGAAAGGCTGTCGAACTATACATGCAAGTAAGACGCATCAGTTTTTCTCAAAGTTTAGAATAATTATCTTAGTAATATAAAAAACCAGAGAAGTGAGTGTCATCCACTCAAATCTCTGGTTTAATTTAGTCTAAGATTTATACCGATTAAATATTAAACTAACTCAAGGAGAACCTCTAAAGCTCCGTCACCTTTACGCTGTCCAATCTTAACGATTCTTGTGTAACCACCGTTACGATCAGCATACTTAGGAGCAATCTCATCGAATAACTTGTTTGTTACATCGATAGTCTTTGTTCCCTTCTTTGTGCCGTCAGACTCTTTAGCTGTGTAAAGAACCTTGAGCATCTGTCTTCTGGCATGAAGACGTGAAGCAGAATCCTTCTTGATCTTCTTCTCTACTTCGTCATAAACAGTAACTTTCTTTCCGTCTACAACCTCTTTTACTCTCTTGCCATCTTTGTCCTTGCGGGCAACCTTAGCTGTTACAGTAACCTCTTCGAAGTTGTCTTTCTCTTTTACTGCTAATGCGATAAGACCCTCAGCGATCTTACGAACTTCTTTAGCCTTAGCCTCTGTAGTAACGATCTTTCCGTTAACAAGAAGCTGTGTAACCTGACCTCTGAGTAAAGCCTTTCTCTGGCTTGATGTTCTGCTTAACTTACGATATTTTGCCATTTTAATTTCCTCCATTTGTGGGACATCCGGTCACGCTCTTCGGTCTTACTGCCAGACATCGTATCTTGTTGTGATAAAGCTTTGCTTTATTTCAAAAAGCAAATGCTCAAATCAGTTGCCACTCATGTATCAGACATGGTCACGCTCTTTGGTCTTACTGACCCTGCC